>Ga0209914_1000152_pt1 | contig 104056 bp, 126 predicted proteins | sample ThiBiot_500_plan_FD_183949 | JGI IMG/M metagenome (GOLD analysis project Ga0209914, IMG submission 183949) | Wastewater bioreactor microbial communities from Cape Town, South Africa - Thiocy_cont_500_plan (SPAdes) | ecosystem: Engineered > Bioreactor > Thiocyanate-remediating >...
TTTTCGAATAAGTTCATTCGTATACGGACAGTTCATATGAAGATACACGTGAATACTCATCTGAAAAAAAAACCAACCGAGTTTAGCTTCTACTAATTAACTTTCATGTGGATATATCATTAAAAATGATAACAAAAAAATTTGGCTTAGTCTGTCTGGAAGGAGAATATTACGGAAGATAATATCTGAAAAGCCTCAAACAACTTTCTGTTAGATTTCTTTTTTCTATTCATGAATTTATTTCTGTCACATAAATTAGTACGTGCTAGTTTCTACGAACATTCAATGATATTTTTCTTGTCCTTTGTCAAATTAATTATTAATGAATTCAATAGACTAATTAATAACAGAATCATATGCTAACAGATACAAAAATGTTTTGTCTTTTGATGTTCCCATGATAACCCTTAACTGGAAATAAAAAGTGTGAGTAGTTCATTTTATGGATAGGCCCATTTCATTCATCTCATCGTCTATTCGTTTAAAATTTAATTCAACTTAATTTTTGAATAAGCGACTGACTAGTTTTTTTTTCACTGTTTTTACGTAGGTGTCGAATGATGTCAGTGAGAAAAAAGAAGTGGAGAATATCTTCTCGAATGTATTCATAAATCTAGTCTTTTGAATTTCGATAGAATCTTGATTGGATAATTAAAAAGATAGATTAGTTTTCTTCACTCGTCGCGTGTATACATGAGAATAATCTCGTTCTCTCTTCAGTCCTATCATATTTTTTTCTATGCTTATAATTATTTGAACTAAAGAAACAGATGAGTTTTGACTTCTCTCGTTCTATGTGTTTTTCTACATCCGTTGCTCATCGCTTTTTTTTCTCAGATTATGACACAGAAAACATACAGTATAAATCTACGCTGACATCGAAACATTTTCAACACCGACTTCTTGATTTTGTTTTTGTACTTATAACAAAGAAGGAAAGAAACAGAAAAATAAATGGAAAATATCTATTAATAGATGTAAGATTTATCTTTATTAATTTCTTTTTTTTTGTTTTTATTCGTGAACATTAGCTATTAACTTTTTATACTTTTCTTATTTAATAAAAAACGGAAGATTTATTCTATTGAGATAATCATTAATTTCTTGTCAGATAAAGAAAAAACATATTCTTTGACATAGAAAAACATTATCCTACTCGTCTACTTTGATTGTAATCGAAATTTTGTCGACCGAACATGAGTTTAATGTTATTTACACATTATCTTTTTGGTTACATTGGTAAGAAACTTTCTAATTGTAGACTTCGAAGCAAAAAATATGAACGTCAAATTTATTTTTCATCTAATTAATAGGCACGGCCCTATGCTCAATTGGCCTTATTCTCGCACTTTGTTCCGTATATATCTTCACACGACGTCAGATGGTAGAATTTCATTTGACCTAGACGAAATCTTTTTCTACTCGTTTACTTATTTTATTTGTTTAGCGTAGTACAGTCGCTGCATATCTTGCCGGTTTAAGTATAAGTGATAGTTGTTTGTTATCATTAGGATTAATCATTGCAATTAATTCCCTAATTCCACCAAGTCAACAAAGTCAATACTATTATTCATCACATTTACATAAATATCTTTTTCCATATATCTATGCTTGTATTATTTGGTTTCAATTTACGAGCGTTTGGGTAACGATTGCATTTGCTGTCGATCGATGGTTTGCGATTAAATGGCCGATTATACACTATACTTATAGTTCGAAACGTGCATGGTAATTCTAATCTTTCTTTAAAAATCAATTCGTTCGATGTTGTTTTTCAGTTATATCGTACTGACGATCTATTGTTTGGGTTTTATTTATTCATTTCCGAGATTTTTCGAATATAAAACCGAAGCACAACACGAACAATTTGTTGTTGACAATTTCACTGAAGATTATCATTATTTAGTTGTAACAAATCGTTTACTAGAAAATCGTGTCTACCATTATATTGTTCATTTAAGTAAGAGAAAAAAAAACAAGCAAAAGAAAATAATCGAAAAACTAAATTGACTTTTTTCTTGTTCATAGTATTATACAGTTTATTTCAAAGTATTCTTCCGTTGTTAATGCTCTCGTATTTCAATGTCGAATTAATTCGAAGTATTCATGCGAGTTCAAATTTTCTCAAGCGATTTACATCGTTATACTCATCGAATACGCGTTACGGACAGGAAACACCACATCCGAGATATCGCGAAGGCACAGTGACACGTTCAGTCATCTGTTTAATAGCGTTATTCATTCTTTGTCAAGTTCCTGCATCGATTCTACATTATATCTTTATGTTCTATCGAAATCATCCGATTCTCTATATTTGTTATGATATATCGAACTTTTTAATTCTTGTTAATAGTGCTGTAAGAAATGTCACGATTGAATTTTCTAGTTGAAAATGTGATTTCGATTTTCTTTTCGAGGTTAATTTTTTTATTTTTACATATTTCAATCGAAAATTTCGTCGTGAATTATCTCGTGTTTGTTTTCATTCGAGTAAAAGTCGAACATATCTTCCTCATACATCGAGCCATCAATCATTTCAACGAAAGAATTCCTATACACGTCCACGACAAGCAAATCTTCCATTAATCGATGTAAGTCTTTTCTCCTCTTATCAGTTGGTTAACGTCTTGTTGCTTTTCCAACGGAAGGAAGGAACTCATCATTTGAATCGAGAAAGAAAAAATAATCTACTCTCACGCATATTTCGGTTTATTTATAGACACCGTCGAATAACGTCTGGGAGTATCCGAAATCACCGAATCGTTTATTTTTACAAATCGATTCGGCGATAAGTAACGAAAGTTTACAACAATTACAAAAACAATCATCGATTAGTTCGGATTCATCATTTCGAAATTCGAAACATTGTTCAAATCCCGAGAGAAAATTTCCGTTCTATGATTTTAAAAGAAAAAAATCGCAAAAACAACGACGAAATAGCAAAGCAATGTTTACTAAACGAAAGAAACCAGCGATTATCATCAATCATTATGATGAACCGTTGAATTACATCGATTTTAAATACGATACAAAGAAAAAATTTGCTCCGAAATTTTCACCACGTTCATCATCGTCGAATTTCACCCATTCAACTTTGGAAACCACTCTTTCGGAGAGCTCACACGGGACCGAACTAACTCAATATCTCAAACCGAATGTTAACATTCAGCTACGCAGACTGAACGATCGAATTTCATAGAAAAAAATAAAAATCATTTCTGATTTCAAACAAAAAAAGACACGAAGACTAGCTGAAGTTTTATTAAAGAAAGAAATATCAACAGATATTATGTGTACTCGTTGTTTTCGTATTAATATCGTCCATAAACGATTGAATCAATGTCAAACAAGTTACAAATCCGCCCAATGCAACATAAAATATTGCAATGGATATCGAAAATAAATTCGACCATGAATTGATCCATGATTGTTCCGTATGAAAGAATAAACATAAACCAGGAAAAATAAAAATAAAACTCGCAGCTAATGCACCGAGATAATGTATGGCAATTGAGATATTCGGAAGGAAAATAGCAGTAGATAATGTCGAGAAAAACCAGATACTGACGATTAACAATCGACGTTGAAGTGGCTGACGTTGATCAGTTGCAATTATCGATTCAGTTGCGTCATTCGAGAGCGAATCAATGGCTGTTCTATTGATTTATTGAAAACATACGAAATTCATTTCTCGAAGATTTTCTTTACCGGGCACAAAAGAGATTCACTGGATATGCTGTAAACGTTTTAATTGCAATCATAATAACTGCAACGAGTATCAGCGGTGATGCGGCATAGGACATGAGAATATCGTGGTCGACTTTCGTTCCGAATGTTAAATAACCGCAAATAGCAACAAGACAATAGCTGACAATGAGAACGAGATTCGAAGCAAGAGTTGCTTTGATACAATCCGAACGAGATTTGAGCGCGACAAATGCTGGAATAGCATTAACATGAGCCTAGAGAAGCGACGGGTTTTTTTTTGTTATGTTAAAAGCATTTTCGAACTTGATAGCAAAAACATATCGTGGGCAAAACACGAAAGATATCCGTCCATGAATCTGGACTGAAATGAAAGAATACAGCTGTCCGGACGAGAAAAACGTTTTTTTTTACTGTGTTTTGACATGAATATCACTGGTTGTTCGTCGAAAATATTCGATTGGAACAACGATTACGACATAGATTATAGCCAAAACACCGAGCATACTGAAAGTCAACACACACAGACTAAGTTTCGAAATGATGTCGAACGAAGAATTGTATTTACCTTGGAATTTGAAGAAATTTGATTGATTTCGAAAAACAAAATGGAAAGATAAATAAACATGAACTGATACTAATCGTATATTTTCGATTTAGATACCAATGATTCACACATGACAGATCAAAGAATGAGAAAACTGAAATAAAAAGACTTGAATTGGCATTTGAAGTCATTCGTTTCGTTTTTCATACATCGATCTAATTGATCTCCAATGATAATAAAGAATGTTATACTCAGACCATACCTGTCAGATCGAATTTCAAAATCTTAGCTTTTTTCTTCTCTTTTAAAATCAATCTTACATGTACAAAATAATACACACAGATGCAATTCTCTGCCAGACTTTTCCACATTTCATTAAAATCAATGTTTCATACGATTGAGTCGATGCATCACAACAAGCGATTAGAATCGCATAAGCACCTAAGACCAACACAATCACAATCTATTCAACGACTGATTCAATCGATTTTTATTTTAATTGAAAACTAATTTACAGCATGAAGTATTGAACTAACAAAGATGCCTCCGGCTTCATCATATGCCTTCGATAGATTCAAAAGTCCAGCCTAAAGAACAAATGAGATGTCGTTTTCTTTCTTTCTCATTTACTCACACCAATAGCTGCATTAACAATCAAACCTGCAGCCATAACCCACGATATCGATGCTAAAACACACGATAGAATCTCTCGTTTTTTGAACGAAAAATAACTGCGTACATCGTGTTCGAACGAAAACATCCGTTTCATGATCAGAATTTAACAGAGCCAAATTTTCATCATCGACAATAACAGCCGATGTATCATTCATTTTGAAGAACAAAAAATCACTGCAAATAGCGTGTGTTATATGCGTATTTGAATGTGTGGAGTGTTTCTCTTTTTCTATTTGTTAATAGAAAACACCAATAGGAAAACGACAGTAGTATTTCGATAGGAAAAAAATCATATCTCTCAACTAAACAACTTCTTTTGAATAACATCAAATATTGATTTTCTTTTCAATGATTATTTATCTTTGTATCGATGAAATTCGAGCTTTATCTTCTAGATTAAATGTGAATAGAAATCATGTTTGATTCATTCAAAGTAATTCGACGCAATATGTTTCAAAGATTTATTTCAATACAAATGTTTTTTTTCCGTTTTAGGATTCGAGTTTTTTGAGTATGAGTGAAAAAACTGACCGTGAGACATTGAATACTATCGAACGAAGTTATTTCAATGAAGAAGACTTCAATCCTGAATTTTACGAACTCGAAGTACGTCGAGAACAAACATTTCAATAAAAGATATTTGCTTTTTCAATCTACAGAAACTATTCGTCTCGGAAGATGGAAATCCGTTTATTAATCTGTCCGATGTCGTTACTCGTCGCGATAAACTCAGCGTACAATTAGCAACTGTCTGTTTTCAATCGAGAAAATTCAATTGAATCGTTTTTTGTCTGTCGATTTTAGGTATCGAAACGTGTTTCGAAATTAGTTCTAGAAAATAGTTCATCGTATACGACAGAATTGCAGCGTGTGACTGAACTAGCACGTGATTTAGAACAAACGATTACAACGTGCCATCGAGCACGACGGTAATCTGAAAAATGAAATGATGATTTTATTTGTTTTGTATTTAGAAATCTTCGACAATCACAATTTCAAATCGCAACGAAGAATTTAGGTTTAATTCGAAATGAAATGAGAAAACAACAGTGGATTCACGTCTTGAAAAATATCGAAAAACTTAAAAAACTTGTTCGTATTTCAATTGATTTTCTTTGTTTTCAATCAATCTCGTTCATTTCAGCATAGTACCGATCAAAAATTAAAAGAACTCGTTAAAGTAATTCTTCAAATTTCAATTCATTCATCGAACTAAATTCTTTTGTAGCAAGAAGATTTCGTTGGCGCTATTCAATTACGTCTTCAATGTCAAAGTACAATTCCTCTTTACAAAGAATACCAATGCGTTCGGTACGTCGATGCTTTTCATTTAAATTCTTCTTCGAACATTGTTTTTTCAGTGATTTTTCGAGTAAACTTCAAGATACTCTCGATTTCATCGAAGAATCAATCGATGTTACTCTGGCGAAATTATGTTCTCATTTCAATTCTCATATTTATCAACGTCTATTAAACGCCTATCGTTTACTAGGCAAATCATTGACCTATATGGATCAATTGCAAATGCATTTTACCAATGTTGTTCAAACGCGAAGTCTGGAAATCGTTTTGAAATATATTGAAACTGACTCGAATGAGCCGAATCTTTCGTCGTTCGTCGATATTTGCAAAGTAAATCGAATAAAAAACATACAAAAAGAGAAAAAAAAACACTCGGTTTAGATGATTCCGAATGAATCATTTTCAACTTGTTTGCACGAGCTGAATGTTTGCTTTTGGCATATTATCAAATCGTATAAATTGATTTGGCTGTGGCACGAAAAGAATCCGTTGTCGAATGAAGGTTCGATTGTTTGATTTCAAAGTTCGAATATTTGTGTGTGTTTAGCAACGAATTCGGAAACGGTCGAGCCAAGTCAAGAATTTCTCATTCAAAAACTCGAAACCGGTTCGAATCGTTTATGGAACGAGATTCAACAGAAAATGAAAGTTTATTTGGTCGAAAGTCAGTTGAATAATTTCAAATTCGATGAATTTCTTCGAATCTTAAAACAAATCCATCGACTCATCGAAATCGGCGAACAATTCGCATCGGCAAATTCGACTGTACTCGAAGACGCCATGCGACGGCAAAGTGTCGTCTATTTCCGATCGTATCACAACGGTCGATTGGAAGAATTGAAAATGTTCTTGGAACACGAAACATGGGAATGGTGTCCAGTGAAATCAACGTTTCACATAACGCAATTACATGTAAACGTGAACGTTTTCTGTTTTTGACAACGATCGAATGTTGAATTTAGGAATTTCGATTTCTCCGAGAGTCTGCATCGATCGCATCGGACTTGACAACATCGACGTCGTTCAATCAAAAAGCCGATTTCGATCTGTTCGATCGGTATTTGTACACCGAACGAGAACATCCGTTCGATCTCGATCAAATCCGAACGACGGTCTCATCGTCGCCATCGCAATACAGTGAAACCAATTCATTTGAAGACGATGTTCGAACAACTTTGCTTTTAAATTGTAAAAAGAGAGAACAAAAAAAACTGAAATCTATTTCTAGGAAAAAAAACTACGATCTCATTCGCATACATCAGCTGATTCCGACAGTGAAACCGACCAAAGACATAATTCCCTTCGTAATCATCAGCAAGACGATACAAATGGCTCGACAATCGTTACAAGTACAACGCTGAATGTCACTCGACTATTCGGTCGATACATGGAAATGATCGAAATGCTTAAGCCAATTGCATTCGATGTGATTATTTGCATGACACAACTATTTGACTATTATTTATACACAATCTATTCCTTATTTGCTTGTGATATGGGCGAGATTCCAATCGATGCGTTGAGCAGTCGATTGAAATTTACGATCAAACGCATTCAGGACAATCTAATCACTCAGGACGAAACGACAGCGGCATCAAATGTACGTAACATACGATTAGAATTGAATTTTATTGATAAATCCTTTCGAATTTTAGGAGAAAATCACAGCTGCACATTTATCATCTTTAGTTGATCTCAATGGTTCATCGAGTGTTCTCTACGGTCTCCAACAGCGTATTGTCGCTGCTGAATCGATTGTTTTTCTTGCTGAACAATTCGATTTTCTTCTTCCCTATCTCAAACGTTTGATTCCCGAAGAACGTCATCAATTTCTCACGCAATTCTACTCTCAAACAGTTCAAGTTGCACATGAACTACGTATTCCTATTTATCACAATGTATCAGCGAATGTTCTTGATTACATGAAAATTGCCTTGATGATCAGCAATGTCAATTGGGACATCAAAGAAATTCTCAGTCAGCACAATACCTACGTCGATATTCTCGTCAATGAATTGCAATTATTTCGAAATCAATTCTTAAGAATCAATGAAACCGTTTTGCCAGTACCGAAAGCGGTCTATCGAACGGTTTGGGATCAAATTTTAGATAAGATTTTTTATACGATGGTCGAAGGGTATGATGATGATGATAATAAAAACAAAAGACAACGAATTATTTGCCATTTTCGTTTAGCTATGCGAATGCGAAACGATGCAGTAATGAAGGTCGAGCTTTGATGCAACTTGATTTTCAACAATTACTTCGGCGATTAGAACGAATTCTCGATGATATCAAGTAGATTGATACCAATCGAAAACTATGATTTACTCTTTTTTTCATTTTCTAGACCAATTCCACATAAAGAATTTGTTGAAAATTATATCAAAGCTTATTATCTTCCCGAGCAATCAATTGATCAATGGATTCGAGAGAACACAGTGCGAGAATCGAAAACAAAAACGCGAAAATCAATGCTTTTTTTCTGTTTAGATGTACACGACAAAGCAACGACTGGCATTAGTATCAATGATGTCTCATTTAAGTCGACGAAAACGTGCGCAACTAAGTCAATATCTCGACGAACAAGATCGATCTCGAACACCTGTCATATCGTCTTAGAATGTTTTCCAATTGATTTGTTTGTTTTTTCTTTTGTTCATCGTGCAATATTTATTCATTCCGTACAGTTTGTTTGTCTTTGTAAATATGAAATACTCTTTTATCTGTCGATGTTAACTAGTCATTTCTAGGCACTTCTATGATTATTTTAATTTCTATTGCGAACAAAACGAATAAGACAAAAAAAGAAAAGGATAATTGATTTTTGTTTGACATTGAACAAATTGATTTCGTTTGTTTTTAAGATGTCAGGATTATTGAGAGGTTATAATAAATTTGTTATCAAATATCCGTTGATAGCAATGAGTTTAACAACAGGTACTGATTACTTGTTCGATGAATGACAATCGAGAATGATTTCTAGGAACAACAATGGGCTTAGGCAATGTGATTTCTCAAACGATAATGGAGAAAAGAACCTTGAGTTCGATTGATTGGCCACGCGTGACTCGTTTTGCAGCCTATGGATACTTATTCACGGTATTTGAAAAGAAAAAAAAACAAACAACATCGATAGTTAATCGAAGGATATTCTCCTAGGGACCATTTCTTCGATATTGGTACTATGGTTTAGATAAATATTTTGCCGGTGCTAAACTTCAACCAGTTAAAATGATGCTTGTCGATCAAGTAGTTCTATTGAGAAAATAGGATCGAGCGATTGTTCGATTTGATTTAGGCTGTAGCTGCGCCATTGCTCAATGCAGCTATTCTCTTCTATTTACCGCTAGTCAGTGGAAAATCAATGTCAGAAACGAAAAAACGTTTTTATGAAGTGAATTTTTGTTCGATTAGAATTCAATTCGCTCGATGATTCTTTTTGTTTTATAGGATTTTCCAACAATTATAAAAGCAAATTATATGGTTTGGCCAGCCATTCAATTAACAAATTTCTATTTCATTCCGATTCAACATCGGTAAACTGAATTCAATTCAATTCAATTCTTCATTCATTTTCTTTCTCTTGTAGAGTCTTATTTGTGAATATTTGTTCACTTATTTGGTCGACGTTTCTTGCATTTGTAACGAAATAAATTCTACATTACACTTTTTTTGTATGATTATTCACGCAAAATAAATTGATTGATTTCTAAACAAAAAACGAGACTACTGGACGATTACGAAAGGAAAAGAACGGAGAAGTTATTTGTTTTTCGTCGATAGATATATAACATCGACGAATTGTGAAAATAAAGTATACATAGAATACACTTCGACAGTCTGAGAAAATGTTTTCTCTACAAATGCTCGTCGTTTTTTCGACTTATTTCGAAAACTTTTATGGCAAATCGAAATCTTACTTTCATGCATATACATCTAGTAATTGAATATTTTCGATTGATTAATTAAGACTTACTTTTCTTTGTCAACAGAATTGGCTCGTCTTCTTAAACAATATAATAGTTTCGTTGTTCGTTATCCATTGTTATCAATGGCGTTAACAACAGGTAAATTTTAATATATTAGAAAAAAATCTATTCTATTTGAATTATTTGTTTTTGAGGAACAACAATGGGACTTGGAAGTATCATTTCTCAAACGCTTATCGAACATCGAAGTTTATTAGAACTTGATTGGCTTCGTATTTTTCGATTTTCTATATTTGGCTATTTACTTTCTGTAAATAAATGAATAGATATCAAACAAAAACGAATCAAATCTATTCTTTTCTAGGGTCCATTTGTTCGTTACTGGTATTATGCAATCGAAAAAATGTTTTCCAATACGAAACTTAAACCAATTAAAATGATGTTTGCCGATCAAGTTTGTGTTTTCATATATTGTTTATTGAATACAAATGAAAATTTAGTTAATTGCTGCACCATTTCTCAATGCAGCCATGATTGCCTATCTTCCACTTGTCAGTGGCAAATCATTCGATGAAATCAAACTGCGATTTTTATTAGTAAAATTTTCGAAAATATGAATTCGTCTGCGATCGAATGTTCGTCTTTAGGATTTTCCAACCGTTATGAAAGCCAACTATTTGGTTTGGCCGTTTATTCAATTGACTAATTTCTATTTCATGCCTATTCAACATCGGTAAAAACGATCGATTTTCTCATTTCTCTCGATGAATTTCGTTTGATTTAGTGTACTCTATGCGAATATATGCTCGATCATTTGGTCAACATTCGTAGCTTTCGTTACTAAATAAACATATAGTTTCTTTCTTTTTTTTTAAATAACAGTAATACAAAAAATAATAACAACAAGATAATAATGTGAACAGTCCAAGAAAAATACAGACAAACAAGAAAAGAAAAACTTTATCTTTTTTTAAAAATTTTTAACGTTCTTTATTGTACAAATAAATGGAAGAAAATAACGAAAGAAAAACTTCATAACTTTTCTATTTACGATTTTTCCAACCACGTGGAGTTTCGTCATCATCGAAATTTTCTTCATCGGTATCACTTTCACGTCGTTTACCGAGTATAAGATCTCGTAGTTTTTGACTACTCGATGAATCAGAATCGTAGTCATCACCATCGTTCGTTGTCTCTTCAATCGGTTGATCTGTAGTCGTTTTCTGTTGTTTTACTGGTCGAGGTTCCTCATCATCATCATCATCATCATCGTCTTCGTCATCTTCATCGCCACAGAAATCATGAACTTCCTTTTCCATGTCAGATAATTCGTCTACACTCATACTAAAATTGTATTGTCTTGATGTTGGTTGTTCGTCTTCCTCGATTATATCCGAAGTCGATGGCAATTCAGGTGTACGAGGCCGTTTTAAAGTTGATTTCGAAGGTTTGTCTACTGTCGAATTCGATACTTGTTCTTCATTTGATGAATTTGGCGACTAAAAAAAGATCTCGTTTCGATAGTTCTTAAAATTTCTTCGATCTACCTTCAATCTTGTGGAAGACAGTCTCTCATTAACTATATTCAATTCATTATATCCTTTAAAAAAAAGCCACTAAACGATGATTAAAACAATGATTCTAAATAATTACCTATTCTCGGCGTTTCTTTCGTAAACAATCGAGATTTTCTAACATCATAAGTCGGAGTTAAAGCATAGTTTTCTTCGTTTTTCTTTTCCCATTGTTCGTAACAATCGATTAGCCACTCGGGTGTCACAACGAATATCTGATATTTTATTGCTCGATCGACTTTTGTCGTTCGTTTGCCCGCAACAACATGCGTTGTCAAACATTGTCCTTGGTCACTAATTTGCAAATCTTGTGTGACAATGGCGCCCATTGCACGAGCGATGATCGTTGCACGATGTTTTTCCAATGGATAACCTTGCGGCATTAAATGCGAGAAGCAAACGGACACATCTTTTAACGTTTGTCGACGAATATCCGGCAGAATTTGTTTTAAATCGGGCATTGGCCGTGTTTTTTCGCCTAACCATTGATCGTAGAGTTGATAGAAATCAACGTGAATTTGTCTGAGAATGACTTCTAATCGATGAAGATAAATATCCGGATCGGAAACAATATTCGCACTGGTATCATTTTGATCTTTGAGTTTTTTATTTCCTTCGTCGATATTTACCGACGAGTCCATATTATCATTATGATTATCATCGTCAAGTTTACGTTTTTCACCACGATGAATGGCATTCTGATAGCCTTCTTCAGTCGTTCGTTCGATCAACGCCTGACTTTCCCGTTCAGTTTTTTCTTCAGCAAGATGTTCGCTATTTTCTAATTGTTCTTGAAATTCTCTTTCGCTTATCGGAGGTATTAATTGCTCGTTTGGAATTGGCGGTGATGGCAAATGAATATCATTAATATCACCAACATCTTTAAACCAAACATATGGTTTAACATGAACAAGATTTCGAGCATAATTCCAAACATCTTCACGATCATCAATGATACATACCATTGAATCACCGCAAGGAAATAGAGAACTAAATCGAATTTGAATTGATCGAAGAAAGGAAAATAAAATTAGATGAAAGTACCTTAAATTAGCTGTTTTACGTGTCTGATCGAAGCATTCGTTTCGTGAGAGAATTCGATGATAGAAAAATTTCTTCTCAGGATCAATTAGTTCTGCCATTTTATGTGCATAAGCTCGTTCACCGAATGTTACTATATGAAATTGATAGTACGGTAAGAGATTCGTGAGAAAATCTTTGACACCGGGCCGTAATTTTGTGTAGAATCTTTGAGGAGATTGCAGACTTAATTGATACTCAACGATTTCCTACAAGTCAAATTGATTCATAGAGAAATATCAAAAGAAAAATGAAATGATTTACAGGTGAAGACGGATAATAATGACTTGAATTCGTCGTATGCAGAAGTGTTTGATCCAAATCAACAAGTAACTCAAGTTTACGTTCACGAAGAAGACGATTACGATCTTCGATACTGTACTTTTCTGCCATCTGCGACAAATCGATAGTTTATGAGAGAGAAAGAGAGAGAGAGAGAGAAACACAAACTTCAGCTGTAACACGGAGTTCAGGGACTGTATGTTCCATTGATACAGTCGTTACTGCCCTCATCGATCCTTTCGATGTCACGTTCGAATCAGCCGATGAATCCGTCGTTGTATTGAAATCCATTCGATCTTTCAATCTTTCAAAGAAAACAAAATCAACATAAAAACCAAAAATAAACTCGATCTCCTACTGATTCAAATCGATTCCACAATCACAACAGAGATTCTTAAATGTTATCTTATGTTCACATTCTTCATATTCTAAGATAACCGAATCATGTGAAAGAACATCCCATTCGTGAATGTATAACTTCGTAACTGTTCCGTAGACATTCGATACGAATTGTTCTTTTTTACCATCGGTCGTATCGACCATGGTAAATATCGTTTCATTTTGCGTTAATCGATGATCTTTTTTAACGAATACTTTCGTTACTTGAACGGATTTTTGCAAATGAAATTTAATTTGTTTGGTATTATTAGTTGAATTACCATTTTTATTCATTTTTGAGTAGAGAAATGGATTTATCTGAAAGAAAATGTGAAAATGAAGTTGAGTTAGTTTTTGTTTTTTATCATCGTTCATGTTTTTATTAATTAATTATTTAAAAAAAAACAAGTGAAGGCTAAGTTTGTTTTGTGTTTTGTAGTGTTTAATCGATAATCAGAACGAGCAAAATCATTCCAAGAAAAAAAAATGAATTTTTCAAATTCTGTATGCAAATAAAAAAGACGAATTTCGATGTAAAGCATGATAGATTAGGTGACTAGAGCAAAGAACAAAGAAAAAAAAGGAGTTAATTTCCATGAAAATAATTCTCTGGGATTAGCAAGACAAAAGAAAGCATTTTGTTCTTAGACGAATATGTTGTTAGAAGCAGGTTTTTTCGTTGCTGATGGCTGCTGTTGTTGTTGGAGTGAGAAAGCATTTTGTTTTTCTAAATCTCTCGGTGGATTCTTGTGTTTTGACCACGCGTGAAAACATTTACGAAATTCAATTGGTTCGGAATTCTTTACAGTTAAACGTAATTTACGTGGACGATCGGGTTCACGTGTACGTAAATGTTGAATATAAAGCTACGAGAAATCAATTAGATTTTGGTTTTTTTTCTTCGATGAAATCAAAAACGATTTACTTCAGCACTCTTGGCAGCGAATTTCACTTCGATTATACTCGCTGTTGGACCTTTCCATAGGAAAACTAATGAACCTGTATCAAGTATCATACAATCATCATCAAGTAAATCATCTTGACAAAAATCCGCATATTTTTCTGTGACAACAAAAAAACCATTGTCATTCGAACATTTAAACAAACGCATCGAACGCATATAATCAGCTGTCTATGAATTCAAATCATTGAAAATCAGAATAAGAGAAGAAACGATTGAAATCTTTACTTTATCATAAGGCAAACGTTCGCCTAGTCCAACCCAAAAGAAGTTTTCAGGTTCATTTCCTTCGTTAACTACTTGAATTGTATACGAATCCTATCGACAGACGAAAACGAAACATTGTAATTTCTATATTCACTTTCTTCTTACGTTATACATGTCATTGGCAATCTCTTGTGCAAGTAATGCGTCATCATTATGGACTGAATTGCCAATCCAAACGTAAACAATTCCGATGAGATCGCCTGAATCGATCGGAACAGTAACGATATAACTAAAACAATCAAATGAAATTATGCGATCGTTTTTTTGTTGGTCATTGTCGATTTTACCAAAATTCCGAACACAAATTAGCGGATGTCGATTCGATTTGTATGCAACGTGTCATGATTGTCGAATAACACCAACGGATATGATACATTTGTGTTTGTGTTAAACGTTGAATCGGCATTTGTTGACGTTGTTGAGCTGTTCGACGTTTGCCATCGTGGATGATAAATTTTCGATTGAAATGCGCCATAAATCGTTGATTTTCTTGTTGTTGAATGAGTTGAACTATTTCGAAATCACCTAGGACATCGATTAATTCTTGTTTAAAACTAAAAATACAAAAATTCAATTGGAATCGATTCGAATCGAATTCCTACGTGAAATTGAACGACAACCAAGCGGTATTGTTCGCATTTCGGCCTTGCCAAAAGTAGACAATGCGTTCGGTGTCGGAATCTTTGATTTCATCTTCCAATTCGCTATTGTCAAGACTTTCATCATCATTTGGTAGTAAATATCGTGCAACGAATAGATACGAATCATGAGAATAGAATTGTCCTGAGAAAATTCAAACAATAAGAGATAAAAACAACGTGTTCAAAGATCTGTGTCAAACCTCGTTCATCATCAGGTAATTTAACGAATTTTTTATTCTCATAAACGAACATTGAAAATGGTTGAAGTAAGAAGATATTCCAGTCTTCGAGAGCTTCTTGAGCAGCGTCACGTGATTGCCACGGTGGACGGTTTTTAAAAAGCGCCGTTAGATTTGTTTTCATTTCGTTTTCTTGTAAAATTTTCTACAAAAATAAACAAAAAAAAAAACTCAAGAAAATCGAGTTCGATCGATCGTACCTTCATATCAGCACCTTTCTTCGAAACATTCTCGGCTGTACGAGTGAAATCAACAGCGAGCACATCGTCCCAACCGTCGAATTTCGATTTAAATACCTGAGTTTCAACGCTAAATAAACGAGAGAATTTCTTGGCAATCGAACTCAAACAAACGAACCCTTCAAGTGTTTTCGTAATAGCTGCATGTTCAGGTCGATGGATCATTCCCAATAATTCAATAGCTAAACGCGTTGCTGCCATTCGAACGAGTCGAGCAGATTTCTTTCCAATCCTAAAAACCAAAACAACAACAATACAAATCTCATTTGCATTTCATCGTTTCAATTTACCAAACGAATAATTCCGTGAAACAATCGAGAATATAGATATTTCGTGTGTGAAGTAATTCTTTTTTCAATGTGCCACCTGGCTCTAATTCAACTATTGAACATCACAAAGCAATAAAAGATTTCGTTTTCAATGGCAAAACAATTACCTTGAGGTAATTCGATGAATTCTTTGCCGAGATCGACTTTGTAGAGAATCGATTTCGGTGCCGTGAAATCATCGGGCACGTGAGCAACGAATTGATAGTTCGCTGGTTTGCCGCCTAATTCTTTCCAGAAACTCTCGTTTTCATCGCCTTGACTCAATTGAATTAATTCACTTAGACCTTTTCGTTCGCTTTTGTTGACTTTTTCAACGAATAATCTGAATAAATTTCGATTAATTTTTTGTTGAAATTCAAATTTCGGATTTACCGTGCTTTCGCTCGAGTCATACTATTCGATTTCTTTCCATTCCAAATGTAAAGTCTCGGGCCAACATCGAGAAAGAAAACGTAACGAGGATCGAGCGATGTGACACTCGTTGGAACGAGTTCAACATGTAATTTTTGTGTTCCACTTGCTCGATAGAAACGTATCGGATGTTCGATATCTCGAACAACCCAAAATCCTGTTTCGGTTCGTGCACCATCAATAACTCGTAATTGATGATTGAACAAAGTTAAAAACTCATCGGACTCATCCGCTTGTTCTTCGCGTTGTGTTCGACATGTTGCTCCGAGCATATTTCTTAAATTGACCGCATGCATAGCTGAACACGCTTGTTTATCCAATGTTGCATCTTTGCCAATCCAAAAGTAGATATTCCAATCGATATTACCCGACAATTCAACGATTGTATGCAGAACAATATAACAATCTCCCGTGTAGAACGTTCCGTTCAATTGCGATTCTAATTGTTTAGGAAGAAAGTTTTCGATTTCCCAACAAGTCACACCGTCGATCTGTCCGATGGAATCGTCGAAGAATTCACTGTAGTTCAATTGTGGCCGTTCGATTTGTTCGTCCCAACGTCGACCAGCAATTTCTTCTTCATTGTTATAATATCCATTAGCACCTAGATTGGAATCCTGTGCATTTTTTCGTCGTGCTGTCTCTCTCATTCCACGAAGGACAGTCTCCGATGAGCCACTATTACTTCCCGTTGAATTTCGTTGTTCTGGTTTGTTCAAACGACGAATTCGAGCGGCACGTTTCTGTTGACTATCATTTTGAGCCGACGGTTGTTCAGGCGCGATCTGTCCGGCTAATTTCAGTTGATTGGCAAGAGAAAAATCGATATTGTAAAACGCCGGTCCCGAACCTTTTTGTAATTCTTTCGGCTTCGGCGGCATAACAAACTCTGGATTATCACTAACATCTAATTCCTAATTGCAATCAAAAGATTTTTTTTGAAAAGTTTCCGAAATAAACACAAAATGCTCGTACTTTTAATTGTAGAAAATGAATCGCTTCAGGTAGAGTTAGCAGACGATTTTTATTTAAATTTAAAACTTTCAAATTGCCCAAACGGCAAATCGCATCAGGAATTGTTTCAAGATTATTATCAGCTGCCGAGAAAACTTCTAATTTCTCGAGATTGTAAATTCCTCTCGGTAGGCCTTGCAAATTAATTTCGTTGCTATTCAAATAAAGTCGTCGCAATTTCGTGCAACGCATCAATTGATGCGGGAGACTTTTCAATTTATTTCGGCATAATTGTAGAATTTCAAGCTGCGGCCAACCGTCTACACAAAAACGCGAAACTTCAGTTTTGTCCGAAGAGAAAATGAAACAAATATTCGACCTGATTGACTGGCTAATTCACTGATTTGATTATCATTTAAATTCAAACGTTTCAATGATTTTAATTTATATACAACATCAGGTACACTTGGAAGATCATTGGCGGATAGATCGAGATCTAATTTAACGAAAATTTGTTGATTTCGAGAGAGAAATTCAAAGAAGAATTCTACCGGATAAATTTGTTAACTGTTCGAGAATCGACGGAATATTGTTCAATGTTCGTTTCGTATTACTCAGATGTAAAGTTTCCAACGATTGCATCGATGACAATTGTCTAACAAAAACAAACAAATCTTTTCCTGGGGTTGTTTTGATTTCAACAAACCGTAATTGAGCGTGAACAAGTGGATTGTTATTTAAAATTAAGACTTGTAATGATGTTAGACGACGCATTTGCGGTGGAAGTGTGTCTAGGTGAAGGATAAGAGTTATAATAATAATAATCATAAAACATAATTTGATATTTACCGATTTTATTATCACTTAAATTCAAATAAACTAATTCAAATAATGAAACAAAAACATGTTGAGGAATATGCTCAATTCTAAATCAAAATTTAACTTTTCGATAAAAGAAAACTTAAGGTTTTTTGTTTGTCATACTGATTCGATGAAAGGTTTAATACGGTCAATCCTTTAGCATTTTCGATATCTTTAGGAAAAGTTTGTAGATTATTTCGACTAAGATCTAACACGGACAGGTCAGGTATGTCGAAGAGACGTGCTGATATTTGCGAAGCTGAAACATGATTATCACGTAATGATAATGAACGTAATGATGATAAGTCATTTAAACATATTGGTACATCAGGCAGATTATTATGGGATAAATTTAATTTTTCTAATGATTTCAATTTGCCAACATATTCAGGCAAACGAGCAACATTTGTTCGATTTAATTCTAGCCAACGTAAATTACACATGTCTTGTAATGCATTCGGAAATTGGTCAGTAGTTTCGAATACATTTTTCGATAAATCTAATCCATAAATATACGGTAAAAGGACTGATTGTGTCATCTTCCCAAATGAATATAAAAGAAAACTATCCGAGAAGAATCAGTTTATATATATATATATATATTATATTGTTGTCTAACCTTCCTTCCCCGCGAACTATGAATCATCGATTGTTGTGTTTTGTTGATTTTTTTTCGTTTGTCGCTATATGTCGAATATACGATCTCTACCAATAATAAAACAGAACAAATATGCGTGTATATTGTTCATTCCAATGGAGACAAACTGATTTCGAACCACAATCGCAGTCTAAATAAATTATTTGTATTTTTGAAAATGATTAAAATTACAAAAAATACAGCAAAAATGCATAAACTTAAAAATCGCAAAAAACCTAAATGTCAAGTCTAGAGTTTGCCTGCTTTAGAATTCGCTTTTTTGAGTCGAAATGATATACTTTTGTTCATTGAAACAATCTCTTAGATTAATATCTTTCGAGTTTCCTTCAAATCAAACATGTTTTGTGCCTTTTTGAACAGTATTATTTTAATGTCTGTTATTCACAAGCGTTTTAGGACCGGTTTTCTAAAAATTGTTTGTGGGTTTTTCGCACAAGGATCATTGGATAGAATGAATATGCTGTACAATACAATTATAAATCAATACCTGGTCGATTTCTCTCTCGCTCTCTCTCTCTCTTTCTACAGATGTCGTGTGTAAACAAATGCTCTCGTTCTTTTTTTTAATAACAAAAAAAAAGAAAGAGAGAAGAAATGAGATCGTTTGAAGAATGTGTCCGCCGTAGACTTTTTTTAACGATACAGAATAGGCTACGCACGTGTGAAGAAAAAAACAAGAACGACACGCAAGATCATTTGGCAGCAAAAAAGAAACAATGGACGATGAACGCATTATCGCCAAATGTTACTTGGAATTAGGTGAAGTAACAAAAGAAAAAGGTGAATACGATGAAAGTCTTCGCTATCATCAAAAATCAATGGAAATATTCGAACGTATCGACGATGCGTTAAGTTTAGCTGATAGTCATTTGAATATTGCCGATGTTTATAAAGCACGAGGTGAATTCAAACAAGCAATGACCGAATATGAAAAAGGTTTCTCATTATACGAAGATGTTTATGTTGATGATGCGAACAAACCCAGTGATACAAGTACGGATATATCGTTGGCATCATCGTCATTCTCCGATTTACAACATACGAAATCATTAAGTAAATCGGATAGTGTTTTACCTCAAGCGACATTAATCAATAGTATGACGAAAAAATCGAAAGAATCTATTGATGATTCCGTTGTTCAATCTCCTGTTGAGACAACACCGGTCGTTCTCGAAACCAACAATTCACTTTCCAATGGAAATAATTCAGTTGTAAGTTGAATTGAATATGTATTAGTCGTTATTGAGAATTAATTAAGAAATATACTATACGAATATGTCGTACGACTTCGTATTCATGTTCTGTTCTGTTTTCAAAATCGACCTTGAGAAAAATGCTCGATTGCATTTGTTTGTTTCACAGTGGGATTTTAATTTAGATCGAATTGTCGAGGCAAACACGAACTTCTCTTCCAAGTAAAGCAGTTTTCATTCTTTTACTCAGCATTTGTCTTACTGGCATTCTTTGTTGGTCATGTTCTGGCACGTCTTTACCGACGAAAAACACAATTCTACCGAAGAAAATCTCGAGACATCATCATGCCGATGATTTATCCGAGCAACTTCGAAAATATCTCGGATGGCAAAAAGATCGTTTGGCATCATTGAATAAAAATACACGTCGAATTCTCGAAGAATTTCTAACTGAATCAAGCAATGAAACGAAAATCAGTGTCGATCGATTCCAACGACTTGTCGATTCGTTGGGTTTAAAATTAGTTTTAGTACCGAAATAAATAAAATTGTTTGCGTGTGTACATGAGAGCTGTTTTTTTTTAATATACTAGCTTATTAAATAAAATTTGTCTTCGAAAACTAATACTAAGAAAATATTGATTTAGAAATACATATGACGATAGGTGAACTTTTTTTTTGTTCGATCAATTATATTGGTCGAAACAACAATTTGCACTCGGTGAACTACAACGTTCTTTTTTTGCTCGTCTCGCATTTTGTTATTTGATTATGTCGCATAAAAAGCGAAATACGGATCTTTACCATTCAATTGGTTACGAAGCGAATCAACAACATTTAAGTAAAACTCAAAAACCAAAAGATCGACAAGTTCCCGGACCACAGGCTGGTCTCGGCGGTGAAGAAGGCAGTCGAATCTGTGGACAAGCTGGTCCCGAACTACTAGGAGGTGAAACATTTATTAATTGAAATAGAATAAATTCGTTTACAAAACAACAAATAAATTATTTTTTTTTGTCACACATAGGGTCAGCAAGTACACGTGTTCTCGGTCAATCAGTTAGCGAACAATTACACACATCATTACCATCAAGCAGCGGACAATAGAAAACAAAACGAACATTCAGTTTATCAATATATTGTTTTTTTCTTCTTCTTCTTCTTCAATAAATATGAATTAGAGTGCGTCAACTTTGTCTATTGGTTCTTCGTCGGTTCGAATTTGAATTCGATCGACGGTTGACTCATCGGGTGTCATTGCTCGTTGAAGACGCTGAAAACAAGAGAGTTCATAGAAAAGAATTTTCCTTTTTTCTTTCGCTTTTCATCTACCTCATCAAAATCACGGCCAGGCGTGATGATTAATTTATAAACGGCATAGGCTGGTATGCACAAAATCGGCACGAAAACCATGAGAAACGACCAAATTCGAACATGAAGCGGTAGTTCTCGTAGATTTTTACCTTTGATTAAAATATCACCAAAGAGAAATGTGTTCATAGAAAAACAGAGAATGACCTAAAAATCAACGGAGAGTTTGTTTCTTCGTCTTATTTTGTAGCGAGTAATTACTAGGAGAAATAATGGACTGATATTATACCAAATTGCTCGCCAAAATAACGACGGTCGAGTACCGATCATTGCTTTGATATCGTTAGAAAATCGGTTGACACCTACAAAATGAATGTTATTCGAAAAAAAACAAGACTTGTTTTCCAATGAAAATACCATAAAACCATGAGACAGCAATACATTCGATAAAAACGACGACTAAAAGTGCTGGTGCAACGGATATTTCATTCATGAGATTGACAATATAATCGCCACCATAAGTACACGTTGGAATCGAACCAACAAAGCAAATAACAAGAACGCCAAGTACGAATATTGATCGATGACGACCGAATACATTCGGAAATTCATCGCAAAGACCTGTTATAATCGATTCGAGACCACCGAACTTGAATTCAACAAAACGTGTTTTACAGAATCAAAATTCATTTCCACGAAAAAAAACACCTACTGTACTATCAATGCCTAATGTAATCAACATGAAAAAGAATAATATTGCCCATAATGTTGACCAATTCATCAATGCAATTGTATGTGGATAAACAATGAAAACCAATTCCGAACCTAGAATGAATAATGAAATGAACAACATTCAAAATCGAATCCAATGTCGAAAGACCTTTATCTTGAATGACTTGTTCGACTGATTTCTTTGAAACATTGGCCATATGTCCAAGTGTTGAGAAAACAACGAAACCAGCTAGAAGTGACGTAGCACAATTGATTGTACTTGTAACTAATGCGTCTCTACAATCGATTTCAAGTTCAGAATTTAAGAAAAACAACAACAGAAAACATGTCGTTCTACCGATAGCAATTGTTATGAAATTTATTATAGGATGATAGAGCAAGAAGAACACCGAAGCCGGGCCCAAGTGAGAAGAAGATTTGTGTTGCCGCTGCATTCCAAATCTGAAATTTACGTTTGACTAAATCTCAACACCGTCAAATTATCTTACAGAAACATTTTTTAATAGTTCCATTTTCGGTGTAAGATAATATTCAATTCCCTTCGATGAACCTGGTAGAGTAATACCACGAATTAACAGAATAATTAGAATTGCATAGGGTGCAATAGCTGTTATCCATACAGCCTAATTTGATTATTCAAAAAAAAAGAAAACTTTGCTGTGAATTATACGGAATGAAATTTACTTTTCCTGAACTTTTAATGCCTTTCCAAAGTGCGAAATACACGAAAATAAAGACAATAAATAAACAAAATACTAGCTCCCATTTGACTTTACCAAGCTTATCGAATCCCTGTGATAGATGCACTTCTTGAACATGTCGACTGAAAACAAACAAATTGTCGTTATCAAAACAAGCAAAACATTTATTGATTTACTAAAAATATTCTTCTGTCGAATAGAAATAGCTCGAACAATTCTTCACTAATGCGCTTTTTCGTACTCCCGCTCGAATAGTTGTTCCATTGAATAATTTAACTAATCTCGTTCTTGGTGCATACAGTCTAGGATCAGCCGGTACACAACAATTCGTATTCCATGTATGACCACATCGTTTCCACGGTAGATCGCCTGTTATACCATTGAATGACATGCCAAGATAATAAACAGCCCAAGATATAATCGTGTTGTAAAACATAGCCATCATGAAATTAATCAGAACTGTTGCCCAACCAACACCTTTGACTAATGGACAAATCTATTGATTTATAGAAAATAAGTTAAATGTATCGAAAAGAGAGAGAGAGAGAATTTACATGTTTCCAAACGGTAAATACACCTGATCGATGATATTGTCCAAGAGCTAATTCCATACTAAATAGAATTTTTCAATAAAATAATTGAAAGAGAATCTATTTCGTACTAGAATAATGGTAATCCACCAAAGATTAGAAGTGTAAAATATGGAATAAAAAAAGCTCCACCACCATTCATATAAACAGCTGTTGGAAATCGCCAAACATTTCCTATTCAATCGAAACAACAACGAAAAAATTGCAAACCGACTTTCTCAATCATTTTTTTGTTGTTGTACGTACCTAAATCAACTGCATAGCCAATAACAGCGAGAAGAAATTCTACTTTATGATCCCATGAATCTCTTTGTATTGTCACTTGTTGTATTGCTGGTTTCCATGAAATAGGTAATTCAATACTTGTTTCAGTTGCTTCCAAAGCAACCGTCGTGCTTGTTCCCGTTTCATCACATTCGACTTTGAGATTCGATGATGTCAAACGTATACGTTCATCGTTACCAGTTCGTTCTTCACTGCTAAATGTTGCTTTACGTTTACCGAAATTTTTCAATTGTTGCAAATGATAACTCAATTCAGCATTCGAAGAACTATGCGAACGAACAGGCGGCTTGATTTTCTGTTTCGTTTTCGGAACATTGAGTGGCGATGTGTCAGTTAATTGTTGATAATTAAAACCACTCGATGATTCTCTTTTCAACGATGGTATGCCTGAATAAGCAAGATTTTCACTTGATGTCGCACGTTTTGCATGAATATTTGTTGTTGATGTTGAAGTACTTGTCGTTGACGACGACTTTTTACTAGTTAATGTTGGCGCAGATGGACGACCAGGTGATGCCGTTGAACTCATTGAATTACGAGTCGAACGTCGACGATTTTCACAAGGAGGCCGCGTACTGGCCACACTCGCACCGACGTTAACGGTCTGAATGATTGCAGACGACAAATAAGAATACTAACGATAACGTTCAGTCAAACAAAAACCTAACTGTCGTCTCGAATAAAATGAATACGAGCAGCAACAAAAACAAAAAGATAATTAGAATATTTTTTGTCAGTTATAAGAACAAGAAGCTTTTTCAACATCAGACGAAATCATGATAAGAGAGCGACAGATTCTTTCTTCTATCATAAACTAATTCGAACAACACAACGAGCGAATGTTCATATTCAGATTGAATGTTATTTATAATTAACATTTTTCTTTTTCTGTATGTATTTTCTTGTTTGACTTCTTAGTTTCTCTCGTTAATATTCCAGTTGTCAATCGAAGCGAGATGATTTGCCTTTTTGATTAGACAGTTCGATTTCGAAAGCAATGCCGTTTTTAGAATATGATCGATGTGTGATTTGATATCACTCTATGTCCATCTCTTTTTGTGTTGCTTTATAATCATGAATAATAAACAAGTATAAAAAAATACATGATAGATTGGCGTTTCTTTTTTTGTCTCCTCTCTCTCTCTCTCTCTTGTTTTCCATAGAATAAATATTAACGTTTTTTCTTTTTCTTGCCCGATGAACCCTTGTCTTTGCCACCGCCCTTTCCACCTTTGGATTTCTTCGGTGCTTTTGGTTCTGTTCCAGGCGCAAATTTAACCACTTCAACAAGTTTTCCTCGACAGTTTACCTCAAAAAGACAAACAGTAATTTGAAATTAAACAAAAAATTAATCCGTCATTTTACTTGATTACATTTTCGACAATGATCCGCTTCTTTCATTTCACCATAGAAATCACCTCGAAGACATTCGGAACAATATCTTGTGCCACAAAATTTACACATATATGTCTGCAAACAAAATACGAGCGAGAAGAAGAAAAAAAACAGACAAAATCATTTTAATTTGCAATTCGAATTAACCTCACTCCGTCATACACATGACATCCCCATCGACACATTGTAGATTTCTCTTTTTTCTTCAAACGAATGTTGCCACCTGTCAGTTTTGTTGATAAAATAACAAAAAATGTGCCATGCAACACGTATTTCTCTCTTTTTTGCTCTTGAATTTCTTTTTCTTTCTTTATTTCTATCGCCATCGGAAGAGTTTGTCCATGAGTTTCGCAAAGAAACGAATCGATCACGATGATTACTACACACACATTCTTAAAATCTTGTTCTTCTATTTTTTTAATAATAAATTTATTCTTCAATAAATACTTCAAAAGACATAATCGATGTATTATTACGATCTACCTGACTTAAGATTTCATTTCAAGTACGCTCGATCGATATATAAGTGTATGCAGATGAACAACATCTATTATAGATGTCAGTAGACATAAACATGAAAGAGGTTAGAATATTTTATTCATGGCCAGCATCTGATACAAGGTTGTTGTTTTTTTTTCTCTTGTGTCATTCGTACTGTTTTTTCTGTTGATTGTCCACTCGACATCTGTCGATTTTGTGTTAAGAAAATCGAGATTTTCATTTTGGATTTTAGACACGAACTTGTGTATAGTTTAATTAGCTTATTTGAACGTATGCTATCGAATTATTTGATCTGATCTTCAAATCTTTCTTATTAGTATCAATGTCATCGAAAGTCAGCAATATCAATTCACGTCCAATTGTTGGCGTTGCCTCATCGTCAACTTCCAAAGGTAAAATCTTTTCTATCAATTTCGATAAAAATACAAAATTGAAAAAAAATACAGCTTGAGACAAAAAAAATGAACATCGGATTTCTGAGAAAAAAAACGTACGTTGTTTTGTTCCGATGTTGTTCATGCCTGCTCTATTCTAGTGCTCATGTTTGAAAAAAAACTAAAGAAGGTAATATGCCTCCTTCTCTTCTCGTTCTTTTCTCTCTTTTTCTGTGCATAAATAAACAGATGAAGATGAAGAAGAAGACAGTTGAGATTTATTTTAAAACCGTAAGTTAATCTATTTCAGAACAAAAAAAACAACAACTACAAGAAATATCTAAAATATAAATGAACGAAATCGGCTGGAGGAGAGAGAGAGATCTAGAAAATCAAAGAAATCTTATCGTTTTTTTTATTCATTTTCTTTATTGTTGTTCGTGGGTGTTGTGCGCGCATAAATCTGCCCAATAAAAACAACAGATTACAAACGAATCTTCAGTGTAGAATTATATTCTTTTCGTTGTTTTTTTTATTTCGACTAATCATCTAACAAATACATTTATATATTCACTTTAAATGTGTGTTCATCTTCTTTGCATGCTCTAGTTTCTGCTTGTTTGCTCTTTATATTGCTTCTACTGCTGATCGTGCACGCTAGGATGTTTATATATACATACATATTCTGTTTATTTTTGTTTTTTTCATTCATGGACATCAGCCAGCATCATCATCTCATCGGTCGATTTATATCTCCAAAGATGTCATCTCCAGCACAGATCAGTAACCGTCTGAAAACCTTGTTTTTTTCCTTGACTGACCTGTAAAGATAAAAAACCACACACATACACTGATAACCATGCTTCTTCTTCTTTGTTTCTCATGCTTTTTATTTGAAATTCTCCGGTTTGTGTGTCGGATACTTGTTATATTAAAAGCTTTCATTGATCAATCGACAAAAAAAAGACATATTTTCTATCTCTATTCTCATTATAGGAAAGAACTTTTCTCTCTATGATCAGGTGCCCATATTTGTATCGGTTTGATTGATTATTTTCTAACGAAAAAAAACTGATTTTGCATGGCTTATTTTGTCTTTTTTTTTATTAATATTTTTGCACGATTAGTTGATCATTTGATGGTATTTGTTTTTCTGCACATGTAGTCTTCTTTGCAATCAATTAATCGATTTGATTAAACCTCTGATTTATCTTTTTTTGTACCAACTTTAGTCTTTGAACATAAACGTATGCAAAGAGGTAAAATTACAAAAAACACACATTTTTTATTTCGATTAATTCAGAGAATTTCAAGAAGAAAAAAAAACACGAGTACAGAACTTTTTCTTTCTTTGCCTTTATTTGTTGTGTGAATGTCGTCTATATGTATACACATATCTTATATTTTTTCGCTTCTCTCTCGCTATTTCTCTATGCTTGTAGCCAGCAGATACATTGAACATCATAAGAAATCCAACGGTGAGAGGTAATCGTGTTTATTTTTGGACTTGCACATAGTAACTGACTAACAAAACCAAAAACATTCGTTTTCTTATGCATGTTAATCCATGATTCCTTAGCTTTGCATGATCTTATACAGTTTTCATTTTTGAAATTTCTCTCTTTCTCTCTTTTTTCTGTGTCGAGTGTGTGTTGATTTTGATTTTCTAGTCGATTGTTGTGCTCTGTTTTGTATTTTTCTTTTCAGAAAGATGAAAGAACCGAGGTATTTCATTTTATTTGTCTATTTATATATCTATATCTATATCAATATCTATCTCTCTCTTCTCTGTGCCATAACACAAATGCATTTTTTTAGTCTAGCTAAAACTGTATGCTCGCGCAATTATATCCCCGATCGATGATTCATATTGGATCTAATAAGAAGAAGAAGAACAAAAGAAAACTCCATATACACACGCAGAAGACGATTTCGTTTTTTATATTTCTAAAATTTCAACTTTATAGAACTTTGTTTGTTCATCATTTGTTTTTCTATCATATAGAATCATCGCCGATTTCCAATGAAAAAGATTCGAAAAAGTCCAGAAATGTAAGTCGAACGAGTGAAAAACCTGAAATATTCAATCGATTTTCGTCTTAGAATTCGAAAAATCGCGATGGAAAATCGTCTCGGAAACGACGAAAAAGACAACATAAATCAAAGAAAACCTCCAGTGAAAAACACAATGACAATCCTCCGCCACCACTTCCGCCATCGGACGAGAAACTTCCTCCTCCACCACCGCCGCCGCCAACGTCCAATCTCTACGACGATCTCGATGACAAAATCCCTACGAGTAATTCCAACGTGACAACGGATATTCCTCTCTCACAATCGCCGCCATTGCTCATACCGAAGATTCTACGCGATGGCTCACGTTCAGTTGTCAAAGAACAACTCGTTCCATCGTCGGTGCTTCGTTCAGCTAAACAAGCGGCCAATCATCATTCGCCAACGTCGACGAACACCGAAGATTTAGCAACGAAACAATTCGAAGAACAATTAGCCTTGCTCGATGCGTCGTCATCGAAATTAATCATGAATAATCATTCCGATCAGTCAGCGAGCGGAAGCGAAGAAGATGAACAATTGAATCGAATCTGTCGAATGAATAATATCAGTGGTGTTGGTGGACCGATTCAAATTAAATTTAATCGTACACAAAACGTTCCATTGAAAAATTCGCCAATGTCGAATGACGTCGCAGAAAACGACGACGAATCGACCTCGGTCAATCACGTGACGAAAAAGAAACGTTTACATAAACTAACTGAATCAGTCGATGACACGAATTTGGCTTCGTCGTCAACCGATGAAAATCTTCGAACAAAAAAAGCCAAACTCTCTGAAAGTATGTTGACTAAAAACGAATCTTAGGAGAAAAAAAAACAACAACAGATATATATATAAATATACGAAAAAAAAATCAACTCTTCCCGTTTTCTAAAAACTTAGGATATTTTTCAGTGATTTATGCACGCAGATTTTATTATTTCTCTCTTAGCTCTGCTTGAATATTCTCACTACTTCTCTCGACAAATTTATTTATTAAGGCAAGAGATCTCATTTTTTTTTCTTTACTTCTTGTCCCTCTTTCTCTATTGCTAATTTCAACGTGGTATAATTTACTTTTTTTGGTCGCCATTTGCTAAGCTCTTTGCTTTCTCTGATGCATGTATTGCCAATTAAAAAAAACAGCAAACAAAACAACAATCTGTACACGCGAACGCACAATTTATTTTTTTATCAATTCAATTGATTGAACTTATTTGTTTTCCGATGAGAAGAAATCGAATTTAATTTCGGTTTGGTTTGATTTTTCTAGGTGAAGAAATTACAACGAATGAAGTAGTAGCAACAACAACAATCGAATCCCATCCAGTTGATGAGAACAATAAAAACGATGAGATTGTTGCATCGACAACTAATGAGAAGAAATCGAATGAAAACGAAGAAAAAGGAAATGAGAAGACTGATGCGGATGATCGTCGATCATCTCGATCGTCGTCGCGTTCCTCATCGCGAAGCCGAAGGAGATACAGTAGTCGAAAACGACATCGACGTCGTCATCGTCGTCGACATTCATCATCATCAAGTTCCCGTTCGTCTTATTCAAGTACCTCGTCTGATAGTTCTCGTTCGTCATCAAGTCGTTCACATCGAAAACGTCGACGCGGACGATCTCGTTAGTTGTTTCTTCAAATTCTTTTCTCATCATTCAACGATTGTTGTTTAGGTTCTTCGCGTTCATCTTCACGTTCGTCATCGAGTTCAAGTGATAGTCGTCGAAGTTCGTCGCGTTCGTATTCAAGACGTCGATCATCGTCGTCTCGTTCATCTCGTTCGTCGACATCGTCACGTAGTTCATACAGTCGATCGAGATCCCGAAGTCGAGATAGAAAATCTTCGCGTCGTTCGAATCACAATCATCAACAAACGAATAAAAACAACTCGAGTAATCGAGGTCATAATCAATCGCGTCGAGGTCGAGGCGGTCGAAATAATCAACGTGGTGGCCGACAAACCAACGATATACCACGACGTTCGACACCGAATCAAAATGGAATGAAATATACACCGAATTTACCAGTCCGAAAATTACCAGATAACAAACTACCAAGACCAGTGATGATTGAAGATGCTAAAGCATTGGCAAACGATGAAAATACAACAACAACAGCAGCAGCAACAACAACGATGACTGCAACCATTGAAGAAAATAAAACAAAACCGATTATTCTCACGATGAATTCAAATCCACAAGGTCCGATTGGACAGAAGAACAATGCCAAAGGCAAAAAGAAACAACAAACGGCAGCATATACGCTGAAAAAAGAAGCTAATGATAGTAATATGAATACAAACGATGATGAAGATTTAATTGGACCGAAACTACCGCCGGATTATAATGTAAATTGAAATTCTTTTGTTTTGTTTAATTCATTTTTCATTCTTCTAGAAAAAAAGCAATAACGAACCATCATTTACTCCACCGGATATGAATGATCCTGAAAATATCGCCATGTTCAAAGACTTAGAAGTATGCCTTTTTTTCTACTTCCATTGCGAAATTTATTTTATTTCTGTTCAGTATCGTGCGGAGATTCATGCAGCAGTAAATCGTGGTATGATCACTGAATTGCAAGCTCAACAATTGCTCGAAGAGCATGAAGCAAAAAAACAATTAGCTGAACTTCCATTAATACAAATGCCAATGATACCGCCAGCAATACCTGTATGTTTTAAAAAAGAAAACATTCGTCATCGATTATCTATTTTTTTTTGTTTACAATAGACATTAGGTCCATTTATTGTTGCAACACCTAGTTCTGCAATTCCTGCCTATCAACTACAGATACCAACTGCATCTACTCCGCAAATACAAACAACATCGGATACATCTTCCATGTCTTCCGAACAGCAACAGCAACAACAGCAGCTGCAGCAGCAGCAACAACAACAGCAACAATCGCAACAACAATTTCAGCAGCAGCTATCAATGTCGCCAAATTCGGCAACGTCGAGTAATGGCGACGGCAGTACAACACCTGGTCCCACAACTCCAGGTGGAACAGCAACCAGTGTTCTAACGCCGGATGGTTCGCAAATGATGATCCAAACTGGTGCAACTGTCAATCCACAATTTGTTCAACTGGCTCAAACACCTCAACAGATCTATATGCCGATGCAAGCTGCTGTTCAACAGCCGCGTGTTGTTGCTGTTCGTACACCACAAGGTGGTATTCAACATTTCATTGAATATCCAACAGCTCAACTACTTCAAGCACAACAACAACAACCGCAATTCATTCAACACAATGGTCAACTCGTTCAAGTCATTCGTCCATCAGTTGGCTATTCATCGGCACCATTAGTCCAACAATTACAATTGCAACAGCAACAACAAGTTCTGGCCGCTCAATTGCAAGCCCAACAATTAGCAGCCATGCAACAACCAGGCGGTGCTATATTTCTACAAAATGCAACTGGTCAACTTGTACTTGCTCAACAGAATCCACAAGCTGTGCGTGTTGTTCAAGTTCCTTATGTTCCCAAATAAATCCGTCGCATATAAAAACAAGGGACTGTGATACACATCCCGTTTCTTACACAGAAAGAAGGAAAACAACCAACCACAACAAAATGAAATGCATGCTTTTGCTTTGTTTTTAGTCATCATGTGTATACTTAATTATTTATTCTCTCGTGTTTCTATCTTCAATTGTTTATGTCCTAATCTTTTCCTCTTCTCGAGCCTATTCCGGTGATTACAAAGCACAAACCAACAAGGCCAACCAATTCATCCGGACTTAGTTGCTAATTTCATATTATGTGATTTCTACTTAGATAAACAAAGAAAAAGTAGGCATTCTTTGTAAGATATAATTTCTTCCTTGTCACACTTTCTTAATGTTAATGCTTTTCTTTTCTTTTTTGTTTCTCAACAAATCGTGTATTTGCGTTGTTGTTTTCTTTCTTTGTCTATTTTTTGCATACAATAAACTAGATACAAAAAAAAACAAGGAGTCACATGAATTATTTGTTGTTTCACTTCTAGATGAAATACGATTGGGAATATCATCAAACTCATTACAAGCGCGGTGGCATCTTTAGGTTTATTACTGCATTGGCAAGACTCTCTGGATTAATAGCTTTGATGGGCTTAGGATTTCTTAATTATTTAGAATGGTCTCTAAATAGTCGTCAAGACTTTCGAATTTATTTAATGTATGAATTCCGAAAAAAAGCGAAAACAATTGAATTTCGATTTTCTGTTTAAAACAAATAGTATCATGACAGTCATTGTCGGTTATCTGGAAGTTCTTTGGATACTCGATAAATTTGTGACGTGTTGTATTTGTTGTTTTCGGTAAAAACTAAACATGAATGATGAAATATAAAAACGGTGATGGTTTATTATTTCTGTTTGGATAAATGGTTATTTCAAAATTGATGTGCATAGTTTTCATGAAATGATTTCTCTAGAAGTGAAACATGTTTCTACTGGATGTGTTGTCTTCTCATTGATAATTGGGTAAAAGCAATACTTTACGTGGGATTTTCAATTCCATTACTATGCTCGACATTTATCTTCAAATACGAACGTGTTGACTTCAAAGTCGTTGGTATGAAACTGTTTTTTTTTCTTTTCTTTCTTGAATGATTTCTTCTTTTTAGGCGTTCTATTGAACGTTGCTGCTATTTTATATTTTATGAAATCATTTAAATATAAACGAATCGATGACGATGAAATTCAAGAAGACACTAACTTGAACAATAAATCAACGCCGACATCTCGACCATCGATCTCGACTCAAACATCAACATTGGGCATCAATAATGATACTTTTCCACCGGCATTCAATTTAAATCAACAATCGAATTCATAAAAACACACACGCACATATATATATGCATAGTATTCTATTTTTAATCATATACAATAAAATTGTGGCTCGAGGGATCTTGTTTTGTTTTGTTCTTGTTACAATTTGTCAATATAAATTTCCGGTTATAGATGTCTTTAATTCAATCGAATCTATTTCGCTCGTTTCAAACGATATGCATTCGTTCAGTACAAACAAGTACTACGAATAGTACGAAAAAATCGGCAGATAAAAAGAAACCGACCGAAGACGAAAGTTTTATCGAAGAAGTTCCAATTGAAGGTGAAGTCGGTGATTCACCAGGAACATCAACTGGTCGAGAACGATCATTAAATCGTATTCAATTGATCGGTCGAGTCGGTGCTGATCCGAAAGTCGGTGGCACACAACGACATAAAGTTGTAACATTTAATTTAGCAACAAATGAATATGCAGGTACAAATACAGCTAATGGTGAAATCAAACAACGTGTTGATTGGCATCGTATTGCGATTTTTCAACCACGTTTATTAGAAAATGCCGAAAAATACGTTCGACAAGGTGATCGTTTATATGTACAAGGTCGTCTTCATCATAATCTTATTCGTGATAAAGTCTCAGGTGATAATCGTTATGTTGCAAGTATTATTGCTGATGATATGATTTTTCTAACAAAAAAATAGATTTTTTTTGGTGCAATTTTCTTGTTAAAAAAAGTGAAAAGAATGAAATAAATAACCGTTCAGATATTTTTCTTTTGAAGATATAATTCTTTCTCTTTCATTATTATTCTCAAAAAAAAAAGAAAAGAACATGATTGAGCTTGCAGAAATTCTTCCATATTTATGCATAATTATCGGCTTTGTTGTTATGGTTTTCGTTGCCAGACATCGTCGAGAAATATTCACAGAAGAACCGACAATCATGCCGATACCTCAATCAGCACGGAATATTCCCGTAGATCGAGTCGATAGTCCCTATCGAATAAATATTGACGATAGTCGATCAACATTGAAAGGCAGATTTTAATTCTTGATAAAGAATTCTAGGATTCGAATTTCTTGATTTAGATGGAGTTTATGTACGGTTACAGACCGATATTCGTTGTCAATTACGAGCATTTTGGTTTGTAAATATTCAGAAATTTTATGAACAATTAGACGCACAAGATTTTCGTTCGTCATTATATGACAATCGATTTCTCATCGACAATTGTATTCATCAGGAAACATTCGAGTAAAGATCTTTTTTTTCTTTCCTAAACATGCAAATCTTTGTTCTAAATAGTTTCGATACACCAGGCAGTTATTATCAACGTATTCAATACGAAAATGCTGAGAATCATGTGATCAATAACACAAATAATCAAACAAGAAAAGAATATCCATTAGTTTTAATACTTCATCGATTGATCGATGATGATAATCCAGCAGAATTCTTTCGATTAGTAAGACGAGTAATCAAGTAGATTTCTATTCGATTCATTTCCGTTTTGATCTAGCCTATTCAAGTTGCTACTCTACACGTTAAATCAACATTATCAACAGATCCATCAACGAAATTCGTTCTTCAAATATCAAAACTAGCCGACGGACGATCACTTGTTCTACAAGTCTGTTTGAATTGCACCAAAAAATCAAAGAATTTTTCTAATTTTGTCTTCTCTAGGATATTTATGTTCCAGGTGCGTTCGTCTCTGATGATGCTTGTTCTATTTGCTTAACTGAACGTGTGAGTCACGTCTTATTACCGTGCAAACACGCGTGTGTATGTGAGAATTGTTTTAATCTTATTGATAAATGTCCTGTGTGTCAAAGATTTGTAGTTTCTTATTTTCGTATCTAGATAAATTTTTTTTGTGTAAATCAACTTGCATGTAACAAGATATGATTAATTCATAAATAAACGAGAATATATTAATTCAGCACTGTTGTTCGGCAAAAGTTCTTTTTGTTCCGATATTTCAAATAAAATCGAATAACTTGTGTGTTTCATGTGAAAAGTAAATCTGGTTAATGAGAATCTAGGATGTGCGCGTGCTGATTACCACTCAAAAACTAAAAAAGATATTGAGAGCGTGTTGATGAGAATGAGTGGGAGAGAAATCTTATTGCGTTTTTTTTGTGTGTTTTACTGTAGGAATATTTCAAATTGTCATTATTCATCGTTTTATTTGAATTAAACGAGATTTTGATTTAAACATGTTCAATAAGCAAAGAACGTAGGCTAGTTAGCTATTGAATGTCCTTTTCTTGATTTGTAATTAGAAATTTATTGACATTGAAACGATGAAAAACACACACACACACACACACACTCACACACATACATAATAAATATAAAATAAGGAGATAAAAAGAGAGAAGAAACGAGAAGAAAAGAAGAATCAAGAGTTATCGAGAAGACTTGTTCATTTGACAATTATTCTTGTCTCTATCGAACGTCCGTCGAGAAACAACGATAACATTTAGCAATGCCAGAATTACTTCGTTTTATCATTCTACTTGTCATTGCCTTATTGGTTTTATTCAGTAGGTTAAAATTCGATGTTTCACAGTAATAATTCAATTGTTTATTTGCAAAATAACGAAAGGTTTTGTCCAATGTCGAACTATCCTCACGGAATCCATGGGTCGTCCGAAACGATCATTAGATGTAATGTGCATGTTTCGAAAAAGTCGTTTTTGTGATTGTAAGTCATTGTTCATTTATTCATTCATTCATTTGTTCGATTTAGATGTACGAGCAATACAACAAAATACTAACGAGCAAGCCGGGTAATTTATCATCTACTTATTTTTAAATCGAAATTAGGAAAAAAATCTTCGTTTAATATTTTTAAGAGATGAACAGGATCTGTGGAAACGCGGCGTTAGTCGTTTCTACAGTAATTGGTAAATGAAAACAACAAAATTATCATGAAAAATTTCTTTCTCTCTCTCTCTCTCTCTCACTTTCGTTTTTCTTTTTGTGCAATGAAAATTCAACATAAATTTATTCCAATAAAACAGAAAAACGAAAATCAAACAAGTGAATCTCGACTCATTTATCACTGTCCTTCATTTGACAACATAAAATACCTAATGACATCGAGAGAAAAAGAAAAAAGAAAACGTTCGACAGTATGCAGTACATTAAACTAATGTCCTTCATGCGTAATCATTATGAGATAGGTATCATTCTGACGTATTCATTTGTGCTTGACAAAAAAGAAACGAAGAACGCATTTAATTTCTTTTTGTTTTCATGGGAAATATATCGAGTAATAAATCCGTTCGACTATCGAACATAACTGCAGTCAATAATCCAGCGTATGGATTTGAAAATAAAGAAGATGTTACATTAATTTGGTTAGATAAAACCATCGATAGAACTCGAACAATTCTACGTGAATTAACCGATTTTGTTTTACTTTATACAGATATTTCAACATGTGTTAATTATATAAAATTAGTTGAAAACGAACGAATATTTTTGATTCTATCCGGTAGTTATGCTGATGAATGTTTACAACAAATTCATGATTTACCACAAGTCGATTCGATATTTATTTTCTGTATAAATTCCGACAAATATCAAACAATTCTTGAACATTATCGAAAGATTGTCAATATATTTACAGATGAAAATCAATTGGTCGATGCTATTCGACGCGAATTCAATGATTTACGAAAACAAATCTCAACGTTTAGTTTATACGAAAAACAGAAAACAACACGAGATCTATCGAAAGAATCAGCGTCATTTCTCTGGTTTCAATTGTTGAAAGACGTTCTTCTTCGTATGCCTCGAACTCAACAAGCCAAACAAGAAATGATCAATCAATGCCGACAATACTATCGAGGTAATATCGAAGAATTGAAAAATATCGATGAGTTCGAACGAACATACACCGAACAAGATACGATTCTTTGGTATACAAAACAATGTTTTATCTATCGTTTATGTAATAAAGCTTTACGAACGGAAGATATCGAATTATTGTACATATTTCGATATTATATTCAAGATTTATGTAAACATTTATCGATTGAACATGAGAAATTTCTGTCCAAAGAACGATTGGTTCAAAAACAATTGACAGTTTATCGTGGTTTGAAATTGACTCGAGATGAATTAGCACGTTTTCAATCGAATGTTGGTTCGTTGATATCAACAAATGGTTTCCTATCGACAACACGAAATGCTCAACTAGCTTTAGAATTTGCTTTGAAAACATCGAAACGTTCGACGGATATTCAACCGAGTCTATTTCAAATTCAAATCGATCTCGATCTCAATGATTTAATCTTTGCTGATATTTCATCGATGAGTGTTTATCCTGAAGAAGAAGAAATTTTATTTGATTTAGGTTGTGCATTTAAAATAATGAAAGTTGAATTTAATGAAGATAAACAAATTTGGATTGTTGAATTGAATTTAACCAATGAATCTCGACAAGTAGTTGACAAATATTTCGAATCGAATCGTCGTGAAATGGAAAAAGGCAATATTCTACTTGTATTCGGTTTATTATTAACTGAAATGGGTGAATATCATAAAGCACAGATTTATTTCGAAAAATTATTGGCATCGAATACAATCGATGATAGAGCAGCGTTATTCACGAATATTGGTCGAGTTAAATTCTACAAAGGTTTATATCGTGAAGCTTTGAAAGATTTCAAAACTGTTTACGAGATTCAACGACAAGAAGAGCCAATTAATTATCTTGATTTTGCTCGAACAATGAATAATCTCGGTTTGATTTATTTAGAAGAGAAAAAATATGATCTAGCACTTGATTATCATTTCGATGTTTTGAAAATCTATCAACAACATTCAGATTTATCTGAAATCTTACTTGCAAATAATAACAATTCAATTGGCGTCATTTACACACATAAACGTGATTATCAAAAAGCGTTACACTATCTATTTCGCGCAATGAAACTCTACGAAAAAGCTCTTTCAACAATTGATCATCCGATAATGGCAACGAATTACAATAGTATAGGTCTGGTTTTCTACTATCTCAAAGATAATCAACAAGCGCTAGAATTCTGTTTGAAATCGTTGAATATCCGAGAACAGATTCTTCCTCAAACTCATCCGCATATTGCTGATAGTTGTAATAATGTTGGATTAATTTATCATCATTTATCGGATTATGAGAAAGCATTGAATTTATTTCAACGTGCACTTGATATTTACGAGAAAAATTTCGGTCAAAAAATACGAATACCTATCTGCTGGAATAATATTGGACTTTTATATTTAGATCAGCATAAGTCTGATGAAGCAATTGAATTCTATTCGAAAGCATTACATTTCTATTCGAATCATGAAGAAAAAGATAAATATGAAGATGAAATCGAGTTTACATTGAATAATCTAGGTGTAGCTTATGAAATTAAATGTGAGTTTGATCAAGCTTTAGAATATTATCAACGAGCATTAAATTTACAAACAAAAAATCTTGAAAAATATGTTCGTCTAGCGAATAAAATCGGAACTATCTATCAGAAAAAAGGAGAATTCAAACAAGCGCTAACCTATTATAAAAATGCTCTTGAAAAGAGTGATACAAGTCCAGCTGATCTAGTCGCTTCAGTTCTTATGTCAATGGGAATCATATATCATCGTGAACATCAATATGATTCGGCACTTGATTTTTACAAACGTGTTCTCAAAATTCGAAAAGGTCTACCAGCTGGATCACTAATCGATTTAGCGTGGATTTATAATAATATCGGTTGTCTCTACGATGATTTAGGTGATATGGATCGAGCACTTCGATATCAAGAGAAAGCCTATTCAATTCGACAACAACATCTACCATCGACACATCCGGATCTAGCAACGAGTTTAAATAATCTCGGTCGAATACACCAAACAATCGCTCATTATTCTCCTGGCAATATCTATGAACTTGATCGAGCTTTACAAAATTATAAAGCTGCACTTCATATACGACGAAAATCTCTGCCGAATGATCATCCTGATCTTGCTATTTCTTACTATAATCTCGCTTTAATACATCTCGATCAACAGGAATACGAACAAGCCTACAGTGAAATTCAAATGGCATTAAATATTCAACGGAAAAAATTACCAATAAATCATCCTGATTATGAACAATCATTAAAACTTGAAAGACAGATACTACTTTTTTTGCATGATTATCGAAAAAAAACATAAAAGTCAAATTTTTTTTATTATTCACCTTTTGACGATAATTCACTGTGCAATTGTTTTAATTAAAATCTACCTCCTAAAATTTCTGGGCCCATCTCTGTCCACCGATACGATTATTCAAGATCAGTTTTATCATTCGACATATTGGATAAAATTTATTAGATATAAATATTTGTTTAAAATTGAATAAAATGAAATAACAATAGACCGGTTTAACCAAAAGAGGTATTGTCAAGAAAAGAACAAATAACATAAATATAAATAAAATGAATAAGAAAAAAAAAAGTAACAACAAACATTAAATTGTATATGAGATAAGATTTAATAGTAAAGTCAAAGAGTGCTTGTTTCATTCTCAGCTCAATTTAGAAAAAAATTATTTTGGCCAAAGACGACCGAAACTTTCGATGAATTTGTCATAAATCATAAATGTTATCGCAACATCAGCACAGACTCGACCGAGTCGAGGTACAGTACCTTTATAAAATCTAGAAAAGAAGAAGAAATCGAACATAGTTTTTAAATCAATCGATTGCTAATGGACTATAAACTTACGCTAGTGGACCTTCATGTCGCATAATCTGTATCGCACAATCCCATGTGTTTTTATATTTGGCTGCTTCGAGACTTTGCATACGTGTTTTGATAACGTCAAGTGGTGTATTACCGAAAACACTAGCTGCACCAGCAGTCAAACCAAATAAACCCGTAACAAGAATAGGAACAGGATCGTTTGGACCTTTTTTCGTATATTTTCGATAGTTTTCTTTGAGAGTTTCCATAACGAAAAATCGAATAGCTTGATTTGATCCTTGTTTAAGCATAGTAGCTGTTAGACCTTGATATGTTCCTCGGAGACCTTCGGTTCGAATAATCTCACGAACGCCATGAAAGAATCCACGATACTTCGGATTTGCCGAACGTTGATCGTGAATAAATTTGACTTTGAGCGTTTCCATGGGTGTTACTGCAAAAATGGCTTCGGTTATCTAAAAACAATTCTTCGCCAATTCGAAAATCTTCACTTGTAACCTATCACTCACGCCAGCACCTAAACCACATAGAAGTCGAGTTTTACTATTCAATTGTCCATGTTCATCGACAGCAAGTCGTTTAAATTCTTCGAAAGCGCCAAATCTTGATCAAGGAAAAACAAAATCATCGCAATTATTCGTATTTTCGCCTACCGAACAGCACTTTTAGGAATGGATCCATAGAGAAGTACGCTGAGACCTCGATAGAGACCAAACATTCCCTTTTGACGTACTGTTTTCTTCACACAATCGATCACACCATTATATTTTCGTGCTTCACCACGTCTACCCGAACCTTCATCTAATTGCAACTGAGTTTTAACAAATTCTGTCGGGAATGTAATACAAATTTCGATTCCACCAGTTATACCGCCTGAAGAAAATACGGAGACAAACGAAAAAAAACAACAATAATAACAATTGAATCAACAAATGATGTTTACCAGCAATTACACCACGCGCACCACCCGTAGCTACAGCAGCAGCTGCTGCAGCGGCATTAATATCACGACGTTGCGATGAAGACATTCAGTCTAAAATTTCAAATAAACAAATAGGTCAAAATTGTATTTATTCTTTCTCGGCTGTTTAAAATCTATATGACGTTTAAATCGAAAGAAAAGAATAAAATTTCTTTTTTTTTTCTTCGTCTCTTTTTCGTTTTGTCCGCCGTCAAATAAAACAAAGGATTCGATTTTGAATGGGTCGAAAACGTCGAAGATTTACGTAGCAAAAAGAAAAACCTTGAGTTTGGATACAAATCAAACGAAATCGAACGAGTATGCGTAATTTAATGATTTATATATTTTACTATTACGACACAGTCTGCAACACATTCTATTGGTTAAAGTTGTATGTTAATATATGCCAACGATGGCGCTGGAATCCGTCCTGCGTAAAAGAAAACACGTATCAGACATACATTTAACTCAAAGGTGCACAATTCGTATGGCTCTGTCAGGTTCCTTATATATATACAAATATGTAAATATTATCACGCAGTGGCCCTATGCTTCTGCTTAGTCAGTCACTATTTATTCAACATGAATGCACACATCTATTCAAAATATGCTTTATGGCTATGCGTGCACATAATCATAGATGTATGGTGAGACGATGTTTCGATTCGAATATACGTCCAGTGTATATTGATGGATATCACGATAGTTTTTATCAACTAAATATCTCGATGGATTGATAAGAACGCTAAACAATCAGGCCATAGGATTGTTTGTATATGTAAATAGAGCATTTTCAAGAAAACCATAGCTGACAACGTTGATGTATTTATTTCTGTCAGATTTCATTTGTCTTTTGTGTTGACTAGCGACGAGACAAGTTCGTCAGCATGTTGGTAATTCTATTATCATGCTGAAGTTTATATGCTTTTTTGTTATTTCGAAATTCTATTTAACATGTCAAGAATAGTGTATCAATCCGGATGAATTTAAGAGCATGTCAACAAACATCTGTATAGAACGAACGAATAAGAGACATTTGTCTTTAATCAAATTTTAAGAGACCAATGTCGTCTGGTAAATGAACAGTGCTCATATGGTAGACTGGTTTCTAGTCTAGGAAAACGAGAAGAAAGAATGAGAAATATTCCGCAGACTAACTCAGCTGCATTCGTGTTTTTACTCGCATGAGAAAAGAAAGAAAAAGAATTATTATTTTTTCAGAAAAATATGTTGAGTATGTTCGCTTCGTCGTGGGAATTCCTATTCGACATTCTAACTCGACTTCTCTTTCTTTCGAACATGAGCATTTTCATTCAAATGATTGCCATTCTGTTTCCCATCGCTCATATATATAATAATAAAAAAAGAAAGGGAAAAAAAGAAGAAAGAGAAGACGACGACGACGCCTAACAAGGAGTGCATAAATCCAAAAGAGAGAAGAACCTATTGCTAGTCACTTTTATCACAACAAGAAATAAGAAACTAACTTACTAATTCATTGATAAATATGTTCACTTTCTGGTTGATCTATATCATTGGTATGCAATTTGATCTCGAGTAATAAATCATTCGAATATTTATTGTTCTTTGTTGTGAATAGGATTTTTCGGTATAGGAATGATTTCCTGTGATGAAACACCTCCGACTCTATTGAGCATTGAACCATCAGCTTCGAATGATGTTGTTCATGTTGATTTATCGGTACACGATGGATCTTTACCCAAGAATGCAGCAGTTGTCGATGCAACATCAGCATCAAGTACTGCGTCAACAAGTACTCAAACACCGGAAGCATTCTCTTGTTATCAATGTACAAATTGTACTTCAAAATCGGATTTTATCATACAAACTTGTGAATCCGATATAAACATGTGTTATGTAAACGATTGTTGTTTTATTCTGAATGATGATAGTTTATCTTTGTTTCTGAATAGAAAATGGAAAAACGTGTCGATAATACGACTCAAACAGTTCATCGTGGTTGTTCATCATCGAAAACTCAGTGTACAGTACCCTCGAGCAATGAACAAAATCCATTTGCTACTGTCACATGTTGCACAACGCATAAATGTAATCAAGCAATTCAATTTCAACCATTGTTGTTTCTTCCATTTCTAAGTCTCTTAATGAAAGTTATTTCATAAATTTTTCTTCTTCGATTTTCTTTTTTTGACATATTTTATTCTTCTTTCGTAATACTTGTCAATTATCTTTATTTAGTCTAGAATAAGTTCGATGTTCTTCTCTAGTCATAGTTGGTCACCTTTTATTTTATTGTTTAACAATGATTATAAAACAAAAAAAAAACAAGAAGGAAATTTATTTTCAATTGTTCCTAATCAATACGTTTCGATACGGATGATGAGCAAAACGAACAAAAAATTTCTTCATCATTTTTTTTCTCTTTATCAAGGATTTATGCAAACTATTGATACTCATTAGAATACGACACTATGCATGTATTCACACGCGTATAGAATCGAAGAAAAACCTTGTCATCTATCTAATCATTAAAGATAAAGACATTGATTAGTCATCAGATAAAAATCAGCATAAACTCATATGATTTATATGAATATTGAACAACAAACGTGTTCATTAAGCAAAAATATGCTTAAAGATCGCATCTTTCTATTGCTTCAATAAGTTACGTATCATTGCTTCTTTTCTTTTCTTTTCTTTGCTTTATTTGCTTCAATATAGGACATATGTACACATACCGAAATGCGCAACCGTGAAATAAATCACGGGTAATATAACCAGTTGATTACATCAAATGTAACGAAAAAACGAAGAAGAAGACACAGAGAGAGAGAGAGAGAGACAAAAAAAGCTATTGGTAAAAATAATACGCATGTGGTCAGTCAAAATACGATCGACTCCTACGTTTTTGTTTTAGTTCTTTTCAATGAATGCACTTAAAAAACGTCCGAGAGATTCATATGATCAAACCGATCTGCAAACGCATACTGTTCGATTAACCGATCGAATAACGAAACATGATTTATATAATTACGGTTCGGCTATTGATTTGTTCGATGCTATTGCACGAACTCTATTGCCTTATTGGGAATATAATGAACGGTATAAAATTAAAATATTCAAACAATTGAAAATCGATCCAGCTACGATAACAAATATGGCGCATCACGTTCGTGCACAATTACAAATTTTATCTACGGAAACGAATAATTCGAATGTTAATATTCAAGCCATCGATCGATTAAATGGAGAGAAATCGATTTATTTAGAAAGTTCACCGCATGGAAAAACATTGCAAAATCTAGCTAATTTACTTGGAATTGAAATACGTTTGGTAACATCGTATATTTACGAAGAGATTATTTCAATTATTCCCAAAGATTTACTCGAAATTCAACCTTTATTCATTGCATTTAATGATGTTTCGAAACAATTTTTTATGCTTGATAAACCTGGTAAAAATAATTTCAGATAGAAAATAATTATTATTCGTTTTTTTCTAGCGAATGTCAAACGTGATGATCTATTAGAACATCAGCAAACACTCGATCATCTCATACAAAGCTACAATTTAGTTGCAACTGTCATACCAACAACATCGACGAACTCTCGTTGTCTATCATTATTTCTTTCGATTGCACAGATATTTAAATCGAACACATCCGATTATCTCGATACGACAGGTCTAGCGAATCAAATTCGTGATGCTGTTTATCAACAAATGAAATCAAATTTCGATTTATACGAGAAATATATCGTTTGTAAAACAGCTTTCCTGGATATTCGACATGATAGTCAAATGCTTGTCGAATCGAATTATTATCGATATCAATTAGAACGACCGATTCTATTTGCACTTGCACATGTTCTTCAATGTAATTTATTTATATTCTCGTCGTCAAAAGAACAACAACCCGAAGTCATTCAAATCGATCCCGAACGAGATGAACAAGTGATTGTTCTGTTAAAAAATGAATCAACACAAAGATTTATCAGTGCACGAGCAACACGTAAATTGAAAAACCGAATTTGATTTTTTTCTAAATGTCATCGATCGTTTACTTTTTAGACTCTTTGAATCATTTAGTTACGTCAAAAGAATCCGAAATCAATTCAGATCCTATCTATGAAACGATCGATCAAACGCCAATATCGATCGACATTAAAAACAAACCAACGAATACATTTTTCAGTAAAACAAAAGATAAATTCGTAACAGCTGTAAATAAATTAGTCGATAATTACGGTAATTTACCGAAAAAACAAGTTTCTACATCCAACGAACAACAAGTTCCCGTTTCAACCAATGAGCCCAAGTCAACGAGTACGAAACGCCCAGCACCCATAGCCGAACATCTTCTTCGTCGACAAGATGAAACACGTTCAACTGAAGTTACCTACGAAAATACCAATCCAATGCAAACAACTCCAGTACCGCCACGTCGATCGTCGACGAAAAATTCTGTAATAATATTTGCTCATTGATGCGTGTCTTGTTTGATATTAGAGGAAAAAAAATCGTCGATATATTATTTTTCTGCTTCATTTGCTGTTTTTTCTTCCCTTTTAGCAACCTTCATTATCATCAACGTCAAATAAACGTCAATTACGACCTGTACCGTACAAAGATCGACATAAAACGTTGACAAGAATGAACACTCCCAAAACATCAGTCAATCAAAATATTTTCAATGGTGTTACACTCGAAGATGTCGATGATAGTACAACAGCAGACGAAGCCAACAACGATGACGACGATTCATTTAGTGACGAAGCTGCTGATGATTTACATCGAGTTATTCTCAAAGAGCGAAAGAAAAAAACAACAGTATCACAAAACTCGAAAACAAAAACTGACATACCAAGTAAACGATCAACACCGTATAGTTACGATCAAGATACATTAAAACGACAACAACATAATTTACCAACAATAACAACTGACGAAGACATTTACGAGAATGATCGACAACGTGATGAATTAAATCGTGATGATGATATTTATCTCTCAACATCCGATATTGTTCAACAAGATCGAAAACAATTACAATTATTTGTCAATGATCGAACGAATATGAAAACATCGGTTGCACAACAAGAAAAGAAAATAGTCACGCAAAAAACAATACCACCACCGTTACCCACAACAAATACGAACACGAACAATGATCGACAATCATTTTTAATCGATAAAGATGCTGTTCTAGAAGTACTTGGTCATAATATTGCTCAACGTGATCGACACATTTTAATGAAAGTTCTCAAACAAGAAGATTTAATATCGAAAGAATGGCAACGTTTACTCTATTTACTCGATGAATATGTTAATAATCCTAAGAAAGAAAAGAAAGAACGTGGTCTTTATGCGTTAACGTTAATGGAAAATCTCGATCGACTCGGTTATGATATGTTAGAAATTCAATCAACAGGACCAAATCATTTCAAAGCGATAGCGAAATCGATTTTATTAGTCATCGAAATAAACGATTGGTTTAGTGAACATATTTGTCGAGTTTTACATTTAACTGGACCAAATGATTCTCGTATGATTCGCCATTTGAGAAAATTATGTTTGAGAGAATGGTCCAAATATCCAGATAACTATCGAGCTTTATTTGCCCAACAAAATTCGACTCAACAACAACGAGTTCAATTAGATTTAACACGTGAACTCGAACGTTTTCGTGCCGAAGATTACTATCGTTCGGATATGTGTACTTTAGTCAATCAGGCATTAGCTTCAGCTTTAGCCATACCTATACATGTTGTTCGAGCTGTTCGAGAACCGAATAATCCAGTGGAAATCTATGTACCAATGCGTGGTATTGCTCGGCCAGGTTTAGCTATTGTTCTCATTGCAAGTCATCCGAATGCAGGTGATGGTCATTATGATGTTGCAGTTTTAAAAGGTCATCCGCAAACATTACGTAAACATCGAAATGTAACATTTGATGATAAACCTGAAGTAAGATCATTCGAAACGAATCAAGAGGAAAAACAACAACAACAACAACAACAGTCAGCACAAAAAGTTCAACAAACAAATATAAACCCTGTTGTTCAACAGCAACAACAACAACAACAACCGATGATCAATCCAGCGTTATTAGCAGCTCATCAGGCACAATTTTTTGGTACTCCATTTTTGTATACACCATATACTTTTCCTACACCTCAACAGCAGCAGCAGCAGCAGCAACAACAACAACCACCTAATTCACCATCACCTGTTCGAGCTGCTAATGCAACTACAGTGATCAATAATCAATCGAAATCAAATCTTGCTGTTGCAGCAAATGCTTCAGTTCCAGGAACAACAATGATGTTACAACCACAAATGCAGTATATTCAAATGCAACAAGCTCAACCAACATTTGTTTATAATCCATTGATTCATCCTGCTCAGCAACCAGCTACTAATGCCGCTACAACATTTTTTTACACTCCGGCAAACTATCCCATGTGATCTTTTTTTGTCATAACATATTTATTAAGGAAATAAAACAGAAAGAAAGAAAGAAAGAAAGAAAGAAAACGGCACATTCTTATGATGAGCTTCATGAGCGAAAAGATGATTGACGCTAGTATTTCCGTTAGTTTCTTTTCTGTTCTGTAGAATTTTTTCTTTCGTGGATAGAAAATACGTTCCTTAGAAGCCGAGATGTTTTGATAGACGACGAATAAAAAAAGAACGATTAATTTGCTGAGAAGAAGCACTCGCTGTAAGTACTACAAACAAAATTGACAATAGATTATTTTTATTATTAAATTTATATTTAGAAGAAAAGAAATGCACTGACGAACTTATAGTTCTACTTTCGAATATTCGAGAAAAAAAGAATAACCTAGATAGTTTTGTAGGTTACATTTATTTGAATTCCATTATAGAAGAAAACAAACAATACTATTTGAAAGAACAGAAAAAAAAGAAGGAATCATTTGAACTGACGAGAGTATAGAGAAAAAGAGACGCAAATAAAAAAAAGACCATATTGAGTTCTTTCTGTCGTTCTGCCAAAGTCAGATCGCATACATCAGAGAAAAAAAAAGAGTAACTCCAAGCGACAACATTCATTCTGTTTCTTTTTTTTCCGAATAAGATAAAAGAAATATGCAAAACGGTATCCATGATCTATCGAAATTATCTGCAACTGATTTTCAAGCATACGGAATTAAACATGCATCTCAATTCGAATATCGAATCGAATTAGCTAAACGAATTGCATCAACATTTAACGTTGAACATTTAATTGTCTTCGATGATGTGGCGCTAACAGTCTCTAAATCGGAGCGTGTAACGAGTTTCTTTGCTGTTCAAGTATGCAGAATAAATAAATATTTCATCGGAATTATATTTGTTTTTATATTTTAGGGTTGCGATAGATCATTATTGCCCGCTCTTTGGCTTGCGACAGGTTTTAAACACGGTGTAACTATTGTTGTCTATTCTATGCCAAATCCAATTGAATTACGGCAATATTTAAGTCTCAAACAACATTTTGAACAACGTCTAAATCAATCAATACCAATACGTATTATCTATCAAGGTGCAGACATTCTCTCTCTTTATGAAAGTAATCCTGATGAGTATAGACATCTATGCAAACAGTGTCATACATCATTAATGCCATTTACGGACGAATTTCATGTACTTGAATTCAAACGTCATTTTGATGTCATTACACGTAATGGAATTCGTTCGCTTGTATTTCCTTTTGAAACAATGGAATTACATCGAAATGAACTTGGTCATTATAAAAATCTCATTCTTCCGGACTTACCGACTATTGATAAAGCCAAACATAATTTTCTCTTACGTAAACATGGATTCACTGAATTGCCTCATTTACTTGTAAGAATTTGATGTCATAGAAATTTATTTATATATCTCTATGTTTGATAGATGGTTTTCATTGACGGATCAATCATCGATGACTACGATGTTTATACAAAAACAATGGAGAATCTTTCGTCAACAGATACCTTACATATTCCTGAGAATGTCGCGCGATTTTCTCAAGGCATTGTATCGGCTATCGATCGGTTACATTACGAGTATCATCATGATAAAGTCTTTCTGAAATTGGATGCAGTCGGTGCAGGCGGTTGGTCATGTGTTTCACCTTGTGAAAATCCGTTTCTCTACGATTGGAGTCAAAGTGTTGGCGATCGTGTTGATTATTTAATTGATTATATTAAAAAAAATGTACTCGACGAACATTTACCATCGCATGCTGTTATTGAAGAATTTATCGAAGCACAAATTCGACCAGGTGGAATCGAAGCTGATTATACAGTGTGTGGTTTCGTTCTCGATTCGATTTTCTATCCGACATCGATTAATCTCTGTGGAACGGACACACGAGGTCAATATATTGAACAATGGACAGCACCTCAACCCGAACAAATGGGTGATGATCCTAAACAATGGCAGCACATGTTCGAAGTCTATGCACGAATGGTTTCGATCGAAGCTAAACCATTCGGATATAGGAACGGAATTTATGCTGGCGACATTTTCCTGACAAATGATAATCAATATAAACAACGTGATTGGAATATTCGTCGAGGCGGACGAAGTGTACCGGAAACGTTAATTATGTTAGGCGAACCGAATTATGAAGCCAAAGCTAATATTTCAATTGAGAAAGATTTAAGTTCTGAACAACTCATCGATTTGTATTCGAAAGTTTGCGATCGATTGACAAATGCACCCTATTATATGTATCCATTTTCGACGGGATACTGTCATTTTTGCAAATCGGTTGAACCGAATTTTATTCGAATTAATATTTTAGTTAATCCACAGCGATTGCTCGATGAACATGGAACGAAACTAGAAAGAAATCAAAATCGACAGAAAATACAGGACATTGTTAAGCAAATAGTCGATGAAGAATTAGGAAATATTCGTTCCTGATTAGACTTTCACGAAATCGTTTATTTTTTTTGTGTTAGCACCCGTTTGTTTCTTTTTTTTTTCGTGTATTTTTATCTGAATAAAAAAGTTACGATCCAATATTTAATTTCCTTCTCAATCGATTAGGCGAAATTCGAGTGTCGATCCTAATTTTACATGAAACGGATGGCAACGCATTTCCGATAGAAAATGTCAGTAAATGAGTATCAAAATTACCGAATAACAACCCTGACAACAAAGTTGGTGCGTGATTGGTTCTCGGCAAGTTTATTAAAACCACGTTGTGAAATTTTTTTTCTCCTTTTTCTCTCGTTCTCTGACGTTGTATCTTATTTAAAGAATAAATATTCAACGAAAAAAAAAGCAAATACTAGTGATATGCTTCGACAACGAATATGTCCGAGTTTAGAAAATATGCAGGAATTACATACGAAATACGGATGGGTGCCAGGACCTGCAAGTATTCGACCGAATCCAGAAATAATCGAGAAAAAACATAATTATATCAGCAATATGTTAACTCGGTATCGTACGTTACAAGATTTCTTTCTTCATCGTATATTTGGATTGAAATCGCACAATCAAGGCGATTGGAATAATTCTCGAATGTGTGTGTCGGATGAAGAAATTTTGAAAGCAAAAACAGGTGCAATGGAAAAATCGAACCATCACGAATATCGATTCATACCGAATTTATTCTCGTATCAAGTACCAACAGATACAAATCATTATGTCATTTGGTTTCTTCTCAATGGGAATGAAACGATTGATCCGGTTACTCATTCACCTGTGACTGAAAATGAAATTAATTCGTGTATTGAGGAAGCACTTCGTAAACATTTAGGTCTTTCAAATGAAACATTTCAATTTGTTTGGTATCTAAATCCTAAACCGACAGTTGTGTCTGAGATTCTATATCATGTACAAGTTTTTTGGATACCATAATAAACATGGAAGAATGTATCATTTTTGTCCTATTTTTTTAAAATAATCTAATGTTTGCAACTGAATATTGACTTTTCGGAGTAAACCACGTGCGTTTCTTTCAAACAAAAATTACCTTTTTTTTCCTTTCTTCCAACATCATATAAAAACAAGGATGGATTGGCAAGAAAGCAACGCAGTAAGATTCTCTTTCTTCCGAGATTTTTTATGTGACACATTACTATTTCAAATCAAAGCTATTCAAAATCATTTCCAAAGTTAAACAACATCAATTCAAGTAAACAGGTAGATAACTTCTAATACAGCAGCAGTAACGTTTAAAATTGAAAATAAATAATTTGCGCTCAGAAATATAAAAGCTTTCTTTTTTATGTCTACGGTTTAGTGATACAGGGTACTGAATCTATCTATAGTTATAATAATATTATAGGATGGCAAGTAATGTGACTGGTACTGGTTTGATTGCTCTTAAAGACTCCAAACCTATTGTTTTGCGCACAGCAACTGACTCAAAAGGAAGAGTTGGTGCACTTTTCGATTTAAGCCAAGATCGAATACTGAATGGTGTCCGAACGACGACTGTGTACAGTCATATATCAAATAGTAGATCAACAGAATGTACCATGAGCAGCTGTGAAAAAGATGAAGATTCCATTCTTCTAAAACTGCGCAATATACATCAAGAACTACGACTTAGCATTTTTTTGGAAATGATTCCAGCACTTGGTGTGAATAATGCAATTAACTACTCGCGTCTTACTGATAAATTTATTCGCATATTGTATTATCGTTGGCATAAGGATAGTTATTATCTGTCAAACGAGGAAATCAATTTATTACGTCAAGATCAATCAATACAAACTGCTGATCGTGCCACACACGTCGTTGTCTGCGAAAATTGGGGTATTGATGCTAATATTATTCTTCAGTTACCTTCTGATAGGGAACTGGCTAAGTTGATCGATTACTCTATCACAAAATTATGCACAATCTTAAAGGGTGAAAATGCTAATGTGAAATTAGCAGACAAAGAAATAAATTTACTTGAAAAAATTGTTGACATCAAAGTCTTTTCCAATATACCTGAGCTGTGTGAAATGAAGTCGCTCATAGATTTTTACTGTCGAATTGACGAATTCAAAACGAATTCTAAGGTAATTCAACCATATGATTACCATCTTTATCCTATTCAAGAGCTGTTTAATGAAAGTTCTGAAAAACGATTTATATTTCATGAAATAGAAACAAAGCAGATACAAAAACTGGAGTCGTATTTGGTTCAACTACTAACTAGTAAACAAAGATTATCAAAAAAAATTGATCAAAATTATTTGAATGTGCAACGACATTTTGAGAACCAATTTCGGGAGATACAAGAAAAGTGGATAAATTTCAAAACACAATACTCCAATCAGATTAGCCGTCTTCAAAAATTAGTAGTTGATATTCGTCGAAAAAATGATGATGAATCTTCCATCGATCGTGTATTAAATAATAATCATACAAAAACGCTAAATAGTTTGATAGAGGAGCTGTTAAATCAACTTACTAATTTAGAAAAGAAAGAATACTTCATTAAGGATTTATATGAAAAGCAGTTTGAGTATAAAAATGCTATGAATTATAAAGTGGACTCTGGAGATGATGAACAAGTTATTAAAAAAAAGTTAAATTTACGTACACAAGACGTTCGTATCGTTTGTTTCAACGACACTTTGTATCAAGAAAATAAAGCACAATGGTATACCATTCAGGAAATATTAATCAAAGAACGAGATATGAATTCACAAGTCCAAATTGTTTATGTTGATTTCTCTTATTGTAACAAGACATTAGATCAAATGATAGTTTTTCCTTCTTCTTCTGAAATTAATATTAAACAAATACAAAGTACACCGAAAAAGTCACCACCAAAGTTATTAGTGAATGAAGAAGCAATCAATATTCTTCTTCTCGGTGAATCTGGTGCTGGAAAGTCTACATTTATCAATGCATTTGTAAACTATCTCAACTTCAGAGAACTCGACGACGCTCGACAAAAGCCAATTGTTCTCATACCTGTTTCGTTCATCATGACATCAGGCGTTGACTTCGATGAGCATCAAGTAACATTCGGTGGAATGGACACATTGGCTAATGAAGATTTTACTAATTTTGGCCAATCTGTAACTCAACACTGTAAATCCTACATTTTCTCGCATACAAATGATGATAATACAGTACGAAAGCTACGTATCATTGATACTCCAGGTATAGGTGATGTTCGTGGTTCAACACAAGATGATATAAATATGCAGCATGTTTTATCATTTATTAGTAAGCTAACACATTTAAATGCTGTGTGTATGTTAATGAAACCGAATAGTGCACGACTTAATGCTTTTTTACGTTCATGCCTTATTCAATTATTTGATCTACTTGGTGAAGATGCTCGTGAAAGGATTATATTTTGTTTCACAAATGCACGTTCAACATTTTATACACCCGGAGATACGGGTCCTTTACTAAAGCAATTGCTTAGCTCACTTCCGATGAAAAATATTCTTTTCAATAAACAAAATACATTCTGTTTTGACAGCGAATCATTTCGATACTTGGTGGCTACACAGAATGGCATGCGTTTTGATGATTTGAACGTTAATGAATACAAGCAAAGTTGGAATAAATCATCAGATGAATCGAAAAAATTTCTCAAATATATTCTTGCCAATATGGACTCACCTCTTATTATGGGTGAACATCAATCAGTAAAAGATGCTCAACTTCGTATAGCTCTTATGGTCAGACCGATGCTGGAAGCAATTCGAAATACACTTCGAAATCTCGTTCTTTACAATTCAGGATTTTCATCTCTATCTATTGAATTAAAACCTAGAATTATTAAGTGTACATCAGCTATCTGTTCAAAGTGTCAATCCGAACCCCATCTTATTCATCAATTTTGGATCACACCTGATTCACTACATGTTTTTCACAATAAATGTCGAACTTGTAATTGCAGTCCTGACAATCATTATCCAATAGATTATCAACTCGAATATTCAGAATCCAAGCAATCATCCAGCATTTCCGACAAAGATATGATAACTACGACAAGTAACCTGACGGAAACATGTGCTCAGTTCATTTGTTTTCTTGAGAAAGTCTCAAATTCTGTACAGAATGATTTTTTTCTGGATGGTATGAGAAGAATGATAACACAAGAAGAAATTATATGTCAACATCAACAATCAAACGAACTTAATAAACAATTGATTGATTGTCTTAAACTACAAAGAGAATCCTATGAAAAAATGAAAAAAAACATGTTGGACACTAAAGAAAACATTGATGTCAAAGCAATTTATGAAAAAATAGAACAAATTATTCAACTCCCGATAATTAAATCACAAATGAAAGCTGTTGCTGAATGGAGGAGTTTTATGGTACAATATTACGAATACAGAGTTACATTAGTATAACTTTCTTATTCGTTGTTCACATCTGTTGTATAGTTACTCTATAATTTTTAATTCACACTTTGTTTTTTTAATAAAATATGATCGAGAAACACAGAAATTTTCAATTTGAGGCGCATTTAAATTGTAATGTAGTATTTGCACATACATAACGATGCACGTTCTGTGTCTCCAGTTCTCTTCCTTTTGGTGGTGCTTTAAACTGAGAAAGAAAAAAACAAGAAGCGTTTTTTCATTTTTCCAACATAATAAAAAGCAGTACAGATTGCAAAAAAAACGTGACATCGGTTTCTTCCGACGCGTTTTTATGTGCACATATTTTCTGTTGATCACTGTTGTTTTTTAGGTTAAAACGTATGACTGATGTTATTGGATTATTTTAGTTTTGATATACCTTATATTTCACTATTTTGTTTTTAATAAACTTGGATGGCATATGAGGCATACGTATTATTACTTTGTCTTATTACCAATATTTTTGCTTTTTAGATGTCTTCAGAGAACGGCTATTTAGACACATGTGATCCAGCGCTAAATCCACTAGTTTCCAGAAGAGGAAAACCGTTCACGCCTCGCCGTGCTGTGGATTCAACTGGTTGTCTCGGTTCATTCTATGACGCTTGTTGCGATACCGTACTGCAAGCTCCTAAAAGATCTTTGTCTGGAACGACAGTAACAAAATCATTGGTTCTAGCATGCTGCGTTAAAAGCATTCAAGGAGATCAATCTATAAACCTTTTAGAATCGATCAACATGCACGATGAATTAAGACTGAGTGTTGCTCTGAAAATGACAAAAGAAATGGGCATTGGCGGACTAATTAATTATTCTTATCCCATTAATAAGTATACTCGTCTTATTACTTATTCATCTCTGGATCGCACAGAATATTTGTCAGAAGAAGAATTTCAATCTCTTGTCCAAAATACGCAATCAATACCTGATACTTCGGCTACTCATATAATCCTGTTAGTAAACTGGGGAATTGATGCAACGGTTATCGTGGAACTTCCTAGAGATGACAATCGTGCAAGTGATGTTGACAAGGCTTTGAAATCTTTATGCCTTAGAATTAAATATGATTATACAAGCGAAGATTTGCCACAAAGTGACAAAAATCTTCTTGAAACTATTCGTCATATCGAGATCTTCTCCAATATACCTGACTTGGCCGAATTAAAATCAGTAATAGAATTTTCTGACGAGATTTTACGTATCAGAAAGAATCCAGAACGTCTCAAACCGTATAATTACAATCTTTGCGCTATCCAACATTTGTGTACTACAAATAATCAAAATATATTTGTGGAATTAAAGCAAGACGTATGCGCTATGATCGAGAAACACGTGATACCTCTTTTGTATACTTTCAACAGAGTTCAAAGAAAAATGGAATATGACTACTCAAACGTTAAGCAACAACTAAAACAGCAAACGTCTGATTTAAAAGCTAAATGGTCAACGTTAAAAGGCGAGTATACAAAAGAAATAGAAACAATTCGTGAAATTGTGATACAGATCCGTCGTGGTCGTAGTACAGCTGATCAAAAAGAGATCGAGCGAGTTTGTGATGGTCAAGTCAAAAACAAATTAATAAAAGATATGAATGACTTAGATTATGATATGAAAACTCTGCAAGAAAAGGAAGCTATAATTGTGGAAATACTTAAAAAAGGTATTGAATATCGAGCTATGAGCAACGATGAGATAGATCATAATGATACTTCTGAAACTATTAAAACAAAATTAATGGCAGATAAGAAGTATCAACGTATTATTTGTTTTAATGACTATTTATACAAAAGCAGACAAAAATGGGAAAGTATTTTGGAACTTTTCAAAAAAGAACAACAGAATATACCGGATTTGAAAATTCTCGCTGTCGATCTTACTTATTCATCGTATCAACTAAGCGACTTTCTTACTTTCTCCGGAACGGAAGATAAAACACAAGCAGACACACAAAGGTCTATAACTGCAAGAGCGTCTTCCGCACGACAAAAAACTGATCCACATATCAATATATTGCTTATTGGAGAAACAGGAGTTGGCAAATCAACTTTCATCAATGCTTTTGTCAATTATTTTACATTCGAGCGATTGGAAGACGCACAACAAGATCCAGTTGTATTAATACCATTTTCATTTCTTATGACAACAGGTCCTACATTTGAAGAACACCAAGTAAAATTTGGCGATGCAAATACTTTTAAGAACGAAGATTTTAGTAAAATAGGTCAATCAGTTACTCAACATTGCAAATCGTATATTTTTCAACTTGATCATAGAGAAAATCATGAAAAACGTAAGTTACGGATAATTGATACTCCAGGAATTGGAGATGTTCGTGGTACAATTCAAGATGATATTAACATGCAACACATTCTATCATATATAAACAATTTACCACATATAAATGCCGTATGTATTCTCATGAAACCAAATGAAAGTCGGTTGAATATATTCTATCGTTCCTGCTTTTTACAACTTATCAATTTTCTTGGTGATTCGATTCGAGAAAAAATAATATTTTGTTTTACCAACTCACGTAGTACATTCTATGCTCCTGGTGACACTGGACCTCTACTTAAAAGTCTTATTGAATCTCTACCAGGAAATAAAATTCCTTTTGCTAAGAAGAATACGTTTTGCTTTGATAGTGAATCATTTCGTTATTTGGTAGCGAAACAAAATAGAATCACATTTACCGATAATGAAGAAAAAAATTTTGAAGCTAGTTGGACAAAATCATCTGTTGAATCGAAACGATTTCTCAATTATCTTCGTACTGAAATGGTTGAACCTATTAAAACTATTAGAAATACTTCAGCAAAGAATGCACAATTACATATTAATCGAATCGTTAGACCACTGTTAGAAACTATGAGAAACAATCTTCGAAATTCTGTTTTATTAGAATACGAATCGAAAAAGACATCCATACAGCTACATCCACAACCAATAAAAGATTCAAACGGTATCTGTTTAAGATGTCCGCGTCCATTTATTCAACATAATGGTATATGGATATTATCTGATGCATTACATGTTTTTCATAACAATTGTCGAACTTGTGACTGCGAAGCAAATGAACACTATTCAATTGATTATCAGTTACAATATGATTTGTCAACACCTTCTACTAGAGACAAACTAACAGCTGAGAGAAACGAATTATGCAAGATAAGTGCTAAATTTGCGTATTTTCTTGCTAATGAAACTGATGCATTACAAGACGATCCATTCTTACTTGGTTTTAAAAGAATGATTCGAGAAGAAACTCATATTTGTGAAACTAAGACGGACAGCGCACTTAACGTAAACTTATTGAAATTTCTAAAAGACCTGATGAAGGATTATAAAAGTATCAAGACAGAAGTGACAGATAGAAAGAAAACAATGAGATCATCCGACGTCCTTGAAAAGATACAAGAATTAAGAGAAAATCCAATAATCGATGTCCAGATGAAAGCTGCTGAAGAGTTCTACAAATCCATGATGAAACGCTCCGAACAAGAAATAATAATATAGACACATTTCTTTAGTAATATAATAAAAAATCGTTGTATTTTTTATTAAATATATGAAGAGAAAAGAAACAAAATTCGTTCATTATTCGTTAACTTCGAGAATACCAGCAATAGATCTCGTTGTCCAAAAAGATTCTGTTTCTGAACATGGAATAGTTATTGTACCAACAAGATGCTTAGCTGCTTCGCTAGCACTTACTGCTCGTAGGGCTGTTAAATACACCGGGCATTCGTAAACATTCGTTGAATCTGTATTTTCTATATTTTTCTACAAAGCAAAAGATAATTTTTTCAAACGTAAACGTTCTTCAACTCCTACCGGTATAAGTTTGCATAGAAGAGGTGGTAAACGATGCGTTCGTTGTTGATCAGTACAGTCGACAATCTGATGTTTTTCACTGTCCCATTGAGCACCATCTAAATAGATTCCACTGATAGTAACACCATTAGCAATATCATATGCACACTAAAAATAAATTCATGAATACGACAATTGATTTATCTAAATGATTACGTTCGGTGATTGAGGGACTGGTTGTTCGTCAGCACCATCCAAAACATGATAGCTGAATTTTAATTGATCGATTGGTAATGCGATTGAACGAGCTGAACTTTGTAGAATAGCTGAGAATAGACCTTTTGGATAGTAGAAAGCGCCAATATTAAATATTGGTGGTAGAGGTGCCGGAGCTTTATTATCTTCGACATAACTAACGATCAATCGAGTCCAATCTCGGAAGAAATTTATTCGTAAAAGTAAATCTGTAATCCAAGGTAATAATGATTTCGTTGATGGATAAGATTTTTTCTAAATAGACAATTTCATGAGACTTTTTCGTTCTCTTTCTCTAGTTTCTTGTACATTTATTCGGACATGCAGGGGTTTACTGCGAAAGGATAGTGAGTGAATTGTGAAAAGGGAGAACGTAGTATGTACGAATTATCTTACAAGATTAGAACCTATCAATTCCTGGATTAGTTTTTGTTTACAAAAAATATGAGTTGATTAGTCGAAATTAATGTTTTTTTTTGTTCACATACTTTCCAAATCATTGGTATCTCGAGCATTAACAAAGTTCGTTGTGTTTCTTCAAGAGCTTCGGTAACAACTGTCTCACCGACTAATGCTCGACGTAAATCATCGCAAGTGACATGAATTATTTCGAGTAGATCATTATAAGAACGAATTTCTTGTTTTAATAATGAAAAAAATACGGAATAAGCATGATGTTTGCCTTCCAATTTATCGCCAATTCTTGTCAAAGCATTTTCAAATGTCATATGACGTGCTTGAGGGCCGAAACCCGTTTCAATCGATGATGGAACTCGTGCTACTATATCATCAATAATTGCTTTACAAGCTGTATCACTATCAGACGATGCACTAAAACACATTCATTGAAATAAACGAAATACAAACAACAATTCAATGAGATTGTACCCTAATGAAATCATCATTCGATATTGTGGTTCGATTGTTACCAACATATCGACTAATTGATTCGCTTGAACGTACATAAGTGCTCGATTCGTATTTGGATGCATACCAAATACGCGTGGATCATCGAAATCAGGTAGCTCATTGATATACGATAATAAACCTGCGAAATTCAAATCCAAACTCGGCGCTTCATAGGTCTACGAAAAAATACAATCAATTCAGATTAAAAGACAAAATCAATCTTACATCATCTCCGGCATACGAATAGTCTTCTTTCAATGTTTCTGGACAATAGAATCGTTCGATAATACGTAGCAATCGTCTACGATCGAATTCATCTGTCACACGTCCACCATAAATAACCGATCCAGCAAGATAACAGAAGACATCAAATGGTGGAATTTGACTTTTTGAACGACGAATAAGACTTTCTAATTCCAAAACAGCAACTTCCAAATCCGATTGATTGAATTCATAACTTAAATTCCAGCCTAACGCACCGAATTTCTTACGTTCATGAATAACAGCATGAAAGAATGCAAGATTGAACACCAAACGACGCCAATGCGGACCAAGTGAATCATTTTCATAGACTTTTTCGTTGACAATACCCGTTGGACCAAAGGTTTGCAGTAAACTGCTTTTCAAACCGTGTGGCCATTCAACAGTCATCTAAATCATTTTTTTTATTAAGGAAAAAGACTCATTCCAATGACAATTCAAACGTACTTTAAGTCCCATTTGTAGCAATTCAAGAGGAAAATTTGCATCGGGTTTCGATGATAAAAATAATCGAAATTGACTGTCAAGTTCGAGACCTGGTTTACTAAAGCTATAATACAAAAAAACAAATCGACTATTGAATGAATTCGATGGTTTTAAGATTCGTTTTACTTGTTAACAAGAACACGAAGTCGCGGCATAAATGACGCACTCAAATGGCAATTGTGCAAGAATATCCATCGACCTTTGAGTGTCAATGCTTTCGATAGAACTTCTTCGACTTTCGGTCCTTGACCTTGACCTAACGAAATCACATCGAGATGTGATGCACTGCCACGTGTTTCTTTAGCAAAACGAAGAAGCAGACTAGTTGGATCCGTTCCTATTCAAAGTAAAAAAAAACTTTCGTCGATACAATGAACAAACAAACAAAAAAGGCAAATCTACCGGGAGAAAGAAGTAAGATGATTGGTGCTTGAGGCGATGAATGTGTGTAAACATCTTGAATATCAGCAAAACCTGACGCGAGAAATTTCGGACCCATTTGATCGACGACATATTGCGAAATCGTCGGAAGTAGTAATTCCGGTCGAAGAATTTTTACTATTAAAACATAACGAAATCGTGATAAATGATTGTATTTCGTGTGTCGACAAAGATATAAATATGGATTTGTATGTTGAAAAAATTCTTGATCAGGATCGCGTAATAGATCTTGACAAATTTGAAACAATGTCGGTAAATGTTCATTGACAAAAGCTAGTTTCTCTTCAGTAATTGTGTTTAACAATGGACTCATGAAACACGTCCATTCATCTTGTGTGATTGTTGATATTTTTAGTTCAAGATGACTTTGTTTTCGTGGAATGGCTTCTTGATTATCTCCTTCTTCTTCTTCGATAGCTTCAGGTGTAATTGTGAACACTCGATTTGTTTTACTCGTTTCATTATTTGCTTCTCGTTCGATTGTTGTTGTCAATAGGAATGAAAATAACAGTTGATGTTCAGCGAATAAACTCCATGAAACTAATTGATAGATCGTAAAAGTCAATCGATCGACCATAATTCCAAGTGTAGCTGCTCGTTGTTGAGGTGTAATCGTTGTTGCAAAAGCTTTTGTATTTCGTCGGCCTTTACTCGGCACAGTTGTCGTCACTGTCGACACGACATCCGAGCTTTGTTCTTCGCTAATACTGTGTCTTGGCGATTGAATTAAACTCGTCATCATTGAACTACGTCGTCGTTGTTTGACGTAACGTTGTAATGGGTCTAAATCAGGCGTTAGATTTGTCATACTCATTCGTCGTGATGTATCACGATCTAATATACACGAATGAAATGTTCGTTGAAACCATGTCAACGAGAATTGATACATGATATTCAAACGCGAAAGATAATCGATAAGAAAATAGAGTAATGAACCACGTTTAGCTAAAGGAACGTAGCATTGTCGAGCGAGATTAATTTGTCGTTCGTTGGATTCGTTTTCTCGATAACGATTAGTGACTTCATCGCTCGTGTGTTTTGATCGAGTTAAATTCTCGATGAGATCATGTCGATCGAGTAGATGTTGTTCAGATGCAGTTAACATTTCCAATGTTCGATCTTCGAGATCACGGAGACTTTTCAAATCTTGTGCCATTGTTTCTAATAGAACCTTTCGTTCGAATTCTAAATGTGGTTCTTCATTCAAAACAACAAGACTCAATAATTGATGTTCTAAACCATTCTGTGTAATTGTAAAATTAACTAAACAGAAACACGAAATAAATAAAAGATTTTCCTTTGTTTTTTCTTTGTTTTTACTTAATGTCACTCGAATGCAAATATCCGGCAGAAAATGTGGATTATTCAATTGTGTAATGAAATAAACTCGAAAATTCGGATTAATTTCAATGTCAATATCATTGAATCGAATTGTTCCGAGAGAAGAATTCGCTTGCGAGAATAGATCTCGATTTAATAATGGCAGCAACGTTGATTCAATTGTCTCGCCAACATTTTCAATAATCAATGGTAAACCAAGACGAATAGATTGTTCACAAACACGTAATAGTGTTGGATCATCCGCCGTAATCACTCGAAGATTATTTTCAGTTTCTTTCGTTCGAATCCTATAAGCAAAATACGAAAATGATTGAATTATGTTCGAAAAGTTAATGTACCATTGAGTAGCTTGTCGTTGTGGATCGATGAGTAGCGGCCATTTCGTACAATGTTTAACTAAAACTGCATTTTCACTGAAAAATAAACATATGTTTTCTTTTAAATTTAAAAGACGAATTCGAATTTACATTGAACATTCATCGTCGGGCAATTGTTGACTAATCCAATTTCGAACTTCGCTTTGTGTTGATAAAATCGATGAGAGTTTATAATCGGATGAGAATTCGATTTGATTTTCAGTGAGAATCTTTTGAAAATCTCGCATTAAATCAAAGCGAAATTCGCTATTAAATGGTCCGAAATAGTTAATTGCCGATGCTGATAAAAGAGCATTGCCGATTAAATAACGAACACGTTCTTCAAGTTGACTAATCTGTTCTTGCCAACGGACTTTTTCAATAGCTAAGACACTGGTCAATTCATGTGCACGAGCCATACGTTGTTTCATAAGTTCTCGACGAGCATAGAGAGCTTGTTTTTCATCGATACTATTTCGATATTTATCTTCTAACTCTTGCAAATGATCTTTTACCTGGAAAGACGAAAAGAAATGGAAATTTCGTGAACAAAAAACTAAACATACAAGCGTAAGCATTTCTTGTTTTCTCGCTAGACTTTTATGCATAACAGCTAATGCTTCTTTTGCTGTTTTCAATTTTTCTTCTTTTGGTTTGACCGTTCGATAAACTTCATAATATCGTTGAATCGCTAAAACCCATTTACAAAACGATCGACAAGCCGATGATACTTTGCCAATTAATTCCGGCGTAAATTGAGGATGTCGAGAGTATTGTAATAGTTTTCGATAGGTTCGATCGGATATATGATTGATGTCAAGATGAGTCAAACGACTTATGAAACCCGAATCACCGAGAACTTGTCGAGCTGTTGGCCAATCGGCTTTACATTCTAGTAGAACGCATACAGCGCACATAACCATCATGACTTGATAGGGTGGACTTTGGTAAACTCGAACTTCGGCGACATCAGCTTTGTCTAATTGAGAAACATCAGCCATGGCTTCGTCGAGAACAGGAATGACATTTTGTAGATCAAGTTCAGCTTGTGTTGCGTAACGTTCGACCATATCGGTATCTTGACGAACCTTTTGTTCTTCAATTTCAACAATTTCCTTTACTTCAAGAACAGCAACTTGATCTTTTTGTAATTGAATTAATAATTGTTCGATTTCCTAGATCATACATTGAGAAACACTTTTATTCTCATCATTATCATCTTTTACTTTCTCTTTCGCATCGATTTGCGGTCCAAGTACGGCCAATTCTTCTCTCATAACACCTACACTCGCATTCGCATCCGATAATTTCGATAAACCACTCGCTAATCGATTATAATTCATCTAACAAAGCAACACAAAAAAAACACTCTCAAAACAGATCTCGATTTTTCTTTACCAAAAATTCTTGTTTCGTTTGCGTCATCATTTTATCATAGGTTTTCATCAGATCCATATACGACGACGGTGTTAAATAATAATATCGTTTATATGCAGCATAGAAACGTTGAGCTGTTTCGATCACCAATTTATGTATCGCCACGCAGGCAAATGCTAAATGACTGCGAAGTTCGATTTCGTTTGTTGTTTGTTGATCATTGGATAGAATTTGTAGATCGACGGTTTCGAGAAAGACATCAGCGACTTGTTTCATGGAAATTTCACTCCATTCAGTAAACCAATCGATACTCGTGCAATTGAGTAATGCCGGATGTAAACGACAGATTTCACGGAATTTTTTACCGGCTGGAGAAAACGAAAGAATTATATGAAGATTCGATCGAATACGCTAGAAGAGAAGAACGTTTTGTTTTTTTTTCTCGAGAAAATAAAATCGAATGTTACTTGATAGAAAAATTCTCGAAGTAAATTCGGCGTATCACTCATTCCAACTGAATAAGCGTCATTTTTCAAATCCATTGTTAATGCATCGAATTCATCTGGTTCGAATAAATCAACGACTGTGCCTGAATTGAGAATACTTTCGATATCTTCAATAAAACTATCCTGAAAACATAAAAACAACATTCTATCGAATGAATTCATAGCCTCAATTAGCTTATTTTTACCGTTAATAAATCTTTTTCTTGAATAAATAAAGCAACTGGTTTATTTTGTAGTGTAACCGTTTTGAAAACCTACAATTAACATACAGTTTGTTTGTTTTTTTGTTGTAAAATAGAATTTCGAATCTTTACAATTTTTAAATCATCTCGAAATTCTTGGTAACCATAACCTCGTTTAATTGTCAATTCGTACATTGAATGTCCTGATATGTAGGCTCCTAATTCTAAGCATGTTCTTCTTCCCGTTCCATCGAATCCAATCAAAAGTAAATGGCCACCTGGTTGTTGCAGAACTCGACAGATTCTCAGTACATGTTCAACAGCTTCTTTGAAAAAGACCATTTTCAATGGCGAATGTTCAGATAGATTATGTTTCATTTGATAATCCAAAAATATCGGACAACATTGTTTCCAATCGTTTAATTGTTGATATAAACGATCATCGGATTTAAGAAAATTACAGAATAATAATGGATTATTCGGATCATTGGCTAGATTGAGATTGATTTTGAAATAACAGTTGATTGTTGTATTTAAATGTTTAGAAAATATCTCTCGATCATATTCTGTAACCAATCGATCGGAAAATACACGTAGACATTCGTGAGAAAATAGAATAGCTAAACGTTCTTGATTGGTTATGTTCATAGGCGAAGCTTGCATAAGACCTTGAGCTAGTTTAGCAAGATCTCGAAGATTGAATATATAATGAACTTTCGATGGAGTTGGAAGAATATTGATCAGAATTCGATAGTACATGACGATACAAGCTGAGACAAGAATGTAGATAGTTGAACGAATATCAACTGAGAATTCGAGACTATTGAAAAATCGACCTAGACGAACGCTGTAGATATGAAAGAGTTGTTTAGCAGCTGGATCAGGTAGAGCAAAGATAGAAAATGATTGAAGCAATCGTTTCGATGGTACACAACGTCCTGATGAAGGCGAATCACAAGCAGCAACAAAAGTCAAATCCGATATTGGACGAATGTGGTTCTTTTTTGCATCAATAACTGATCCTAAAATCCATCAAATAAACAAATCTTTCTCAGTTTTTTTTTATGATTCAATGCAAACCTGTTTGTAACGTATATCTCAATGTTTCTAATGTTGCTTGATCACCAAACGAATCAATTTGTGGAATATTCAAATCATCAATGAAAACAAATAACCATTTGCCTGGCGGACAACCAAGAAGATTCGCATTCTTCTTTATTAAACTTCCAGTGATTTGATTGACTAATTTATTCGATGTTGTCTGAGCACTCATTTGAATTTTCAAAGATTGTAAAACTAAAAATGTTGATTAATTTAGTCAATTATCATAAAAACTAACAATTAAGCACCCCCGATTTAGAAATTAGTTTTGAAGGAAAAACGTAGTTCTCCTTTTTCTCGGCAAAATCATTTCAAATATTTCCCCGATAAAAAGGACTTCAAATATCATCTCTTCTTACTTTTGACTTTGCGAAGGAAAGTATTTCCTGAGAGAATTATATTTCGTTTCTTTGTTCGTATCAATCATCGCATTGACTTACCACTATTCTCCGAATTTTCCACAACAATATCTCCTGTTTGTGCTAATTTACTCGCCATTGTACTTCTCGCTGCATTGTATTGTAAAACATCGCCTAGAATTGTTCCTGGTCGAATGAAATTTCCATCAGGTAATGTCAATGAACGAAGCATGGCTTCGATTAACAGTGTTTTTCCCACACCACTATTTCCAGTTAAAAGAACGGGTTTCTTATGTACGAGAATAGCTGTGATGAGAAATGAATATCGAACGATATCGACAGTCGGAATGACTGTTGAGAGAGTTTCACTTTTAATTAATTGATCGGTTTTCGGTACGAGAGATTCCCATTCATGGTACAAGAACGTATTCAAATCAATCATATAATCATAAACCATCCGAGAATCGGGTGGAAGATAAACTGAATAGTTTATATTTGAACTGAATAGATCCCTGCATAGATAAAAACAAAAACGAGACATGAACAAATGAAAGTCATAGAAATTCTACCGAACAAATGTATCAAAATCTTGTGTGGTTAAATCTCGATCGACTTTGACTTGATCTTTTTGATTGATTAAATTATCATCTTCGAAATTATCTTCTCTCTATTCATGTGAAATACAAAGAGGATTTAACTTTTCAAAATCGACAAATCTCTACTTTCAATCCACCGCCAAAACTCCAAACATAACAAAATATATAAACACGTATCAAACATTGACGAATATTTTTCGGATTCTTCTGTAGATAGTGTTGTTTCTTTTCATTGACTATATAAACAACTAATTCGTCACTAAAAATCGAAACAAGAAAGAAAAATGATTTATTTTCAGCAAGTTTCGATTGAAACCTGGGAGCGATTTGTTTTGCTGTTGACGATGGATTATTTGCATTGGCTGTGATCGATGAAAAACGAATATCATCTTCACCGAAACCACCATGTTTATCGAGATAATTCAAAAATGTTGATAATAAATAGCAAAGCGTTTGAAGAATATTTATTCTATTAAGCGGCATATGCCAAGGATCTTTTAATTCACTCAAAAATTGAAATCCTAAAAAGGAATCGATTGGAATTTGTTTATTTCTTTCAAAAGTAAAATCTTTTCTTTAACCTTTATCTAATGAAAAATCCATTAATTCTCGAAGAAAAGCAATGGCACTCTGTGGTAATGTCGTTGGCAGTTTACATCGATACCAATGATTCAAAAATGGAAGATAACCAAGATCGGATGGATCGAGATAAACCATAGCACAACGACTGACTGTGGCCGGTGAAGCATTAATTAATGAATCAACTTCGAAGATGATTCGAGTTTGACCAGACATGCCAATACGTTCACCATTGGCGAGACAGAGAATTTTCGAATCATCGAGAAGCTAAAATTTACATAACAACGAAAAAAAAAGCATTATTTTGGTTCCTAGTGCTGTTGACAATCAAGTTACAGTATTTAAATTTTCAACCCAAAGTGTATCAATAGGTCCATCGAGAACTAACCATTGCCAATGATCGGAATGATGTTCCGAACTCATTTGAGATTCATGCGTTTTCGAATAAGATCTCATTACACTTGCAAGCTAGAGAAGATTTTTAGTTTTGAAAGTTTTTATTCAACAAACGTTTTCGTTACCATTCCATCGGAGAATTCCAGCGTATCCGTATTAATCGCTCCGTAGAGTTCGGAGATTTGCATTGATTTTGGATTGAGTACAGTAACATCAACAGTCGCTGTTCGATGTTGTCGAGTCTAAAAAACAAATATCACGTTTTTTCTTTCAATGTCTCTTTTGTTACTTGTGCTCCTTCTTTTGCTGAACTTGGCAAGAATGTCAACGCTTTCTGTAGGATATTCCTAACTGCTGTTTTGCCTCCGCCAGCTCCGCCGACTAACATCGTACCATGTCGAAGAACGATTTGATTGTAAAGCTGAAGTGCTTTATCGGCTTGTGCTGGCCAATATTCATAATTTAAATCTTTAATCGCACGTTTTATAGCTTGTTCGATATTTCCATGTTCATGCAAATGTTGATCAGCTTGTGGAAATAAATCTCGAAGAATACCGAGAAAAAGTATTGTATCTTCTTTTAATAATTTCGGTAGATTCGATTCGACTAATGCTTGTAACATAATTGCTTCCTAAACGGCAGATAGTGAGGAGAATTTTGTCGTTTTTATTCTTTTACTTCGGATTGTTCATCGGTTAGATTTGGATCTTTAACGTGTGACCGTTTGATTTCTCCAGCCATTAATAAAACTGCTTTTATAGCTCGCATACCGAAATCATAATGATCTTGTTGAGACAATTGACTATTCGAAAGATTATATAAATGAACAATTTTTGTTGCGAGAACTTTAGCTGATGTGAAACCAACAGAGAAGAGTATGACTATCAACGAGAATCATTCATAGTAAGAATATTCATTTTCGAAATGATTTGTCTCACCTTCACCAATGAGTGCGTAATGTGGAATCATCATAGCTATTGGCCGAAACATTGGTTTAAGATTATCAGGTAGTTCGAATCGACCTGAATATGTTGGATTCCTAAAAGAAAACAAATGAATGAGACTCGATTGTTTCGAAAAGTTCTATCAAATGACATTGTCACGAAAAATCCACAAGTTGAATTCATTTTTATTTCTCGACCATCGAATGCAAATCGAACGGCATGTGCATCTTTGGCAGTTTTTATTGTTAATAATTGTTGAGCAACAACAGACAAGACTTCGACATCGATACGATTGAATCTATAGATACGAATGAATCTCTCTCTCAATGACAAATCTGAAATCAATTTACTCATCAAAACAACACCATGAACCTGATTGTGCCAATCCACTAAACATTTTCCCCAAAGTCTAAAATAAATCCTTTAGTTTGCATTCAAATCTCTCGGACGATCGTCGAATTACTTTATGATCTAATTCATCTGAACAATTAAAAACTAAACAAAGTTTTCCAAATGATTTCGATAGATCTTTAACAGTTTCAGTTTTTCCCGTTCCAGCCGGTCCTAAATCTCACACATTGTAACTTTCATTTGATTCATTTTTCTCTACCTGATGGTGCACCACCTAAATTCATTTTAATTGCTCCTGTTAATGTCAAATAACATCGATCGGTAAGCGGCGTAACGACTAATCGACTGGAACAACCGAGATATTCGTAACCATAGGGAAAACTTGCATCGACTTGTAAGATTTGAAAATTACTTTCTTTATCATTCCAATCGTATCGAATATGTTTTTGCCATGCGAAATCATTCTTATCTCGAATCTAATTTGAATAAAAAATGTTAAAACTATTATTTAAAAAAATCCAAGTTTCAGTTGTTTTACATGTTGTTTAATTAACATTTCGAAAATATCTCGCCAATGAACTTGTAATGTTAACAAAGCTTCAACTGTTAATAATTTCGTATGTTCTATTTGAGTGAATACAAGTGCACAAACACGATTGATTGTTTCAATCATTCGATCACGTGTTTGAATTAATGTTTCATCGATATCTGTCGATGGTAGATCAAATGTTTGATTGACTTGTCGAGTATAAAGAACTTGAGAAATAGTCAAAACAACTTGACCAGGATGTTTCGAAATCCATTCGATATAATCTAATTTAGTAACATCAGCTAATCCTAACTGAAAAACAAACAAGATTAAACTATTTCAAAAACAAAAACGAATGATTGAATATCAACTTTGAGATAATGTTTAACAGCATCAAACATCGCTTGTTCAACAGATGTTAACCATTGTTCAACGACACCTCTTGGACGAACAGTTTTAGGAAAATTCACCACTTCACCTAAACTCGAGTGTGTGATATCGAGAATTTCTATCTAACAGATTTACCTTCAACTGACTGCATACTAGTAACAGCTTCCATTGGTGTTTTCACAATATGAAGATAATAAATATTCGCAAAACATTTTCGTAAATGTGGCTACATGCAAAAAAAAAAGCAAAATCATTCTTTGAATCGATAGATATTCAATCGAATGACTCACTTGCACACAATTGGCGTCTTTCGAATGTGATAAAATATCTAATAAATCTTCATTACTCAGAAAAAATAAACGTGGAAATGCTAATCGTTTTGTTTCGAGATAATCCTAATTGAACAAAATAAACGAGTTATTCTCTTCTGATATTTCAACTAAGCAATTGTTTACTTCTAAAGCTCGTTGAATCTTTTCCATTTGTGCATTATTCGTTTGCAATAATTCTAAAGTACCCGGTTGAGTAGCTGCTTTCAACGCGTTTGGTTGTTGTTCTGTTCGTCTCATTAGTTCTTTCCAAGTTTTATCGATTTGTGAGAAGATTTTCGTTTCTTGTGTGAGTTGAATATCTGGTGTTGAGAAAATCTGTTCTAAATAAAGCCAACGTCGTTGACAAGTTATCCATTCATCAATTGTTTTCGATAATAATGTTAAACGTTTATCCCATTCATCAACTAATTGACGAATTGGTGTTATGTATCGCGATGATTTTATTGTTGACATTGTGATCTAAGAAATTGAATTCGTAAATGAGAAATTTCAAAGACGAAAAAAAAACAAAGTTTTACTTGACTTTCTTCTAATTGCTGTAGAATCTCTTCGTAACCTGTGATAATAAATGTGTCTTTGCCTGCATGAGGTAGTAGACGAAAATCTAGCAATCGCCATCGTTCGATGATTTTATTTAACATCGTTTCCAGTGCAGCTTCGTTCGAAGCAATCGATGAAATATCAGTGATTTTCTCTGTTAATTGTAGAATTTCTGGTTTAAGTAATTTATTTAATTTTAAATTTTCATCATCAATAACATCTTTTCCAATTAAAACTCTCAAACGATCGAAATGTCGTTGTTTCATATGTGGATTTCTCAATGCAAGAATAACTGGCATAGCTCCTTTAAATTCCACAATACGTTCTTTCAACGATGGAATAATATTATTCGTTGGCAATGCTTTTTCTAACATATAAATATTCTGAGTAAATTTATTAACTTCTTTTTGTAGATCATCAACATTGATCTTTGCTAGAATATCATTTGTCCATTTATTATAAAGTCGACTCCAATTTTGTAATGATTCCCACAGAAGTTTACGAAGATTAATGTCTTGTTCGATATCGGTTAGTTCGTTATGAACTGTTTGAAGACTAACCGTAGCATCGAAACGACGATACTTATTTTTCATTTGATAGTCTCTAGAAATGTTCAATTTGAGAAATAATAAATGACAAAATTTCTAGTGTTCATCTACCCGAGAATTTGTTTTTTTGTTGATTGTTTACTAATTTGATTGAAACGTTCTTGAAATGCCGTATAATTCTTTGCTTTTTCATTTAATTTACTCAATGATTCTTGTAAAATCGAGATAATATCTAAAGCTGTTTCAATTCGAGTTTCATTCGTTAGTAAACTTGGATCTTTCGATTTATTTTTCAGATCAAGTATTTGATCATACAATCGTTGAATCATATCATCTAAATCAACGGTAAATTTCTGTACATTTTCATCACATTGTGCTTCAGTATAGAGTAAACTCGACTAGAATAATAAACGCTCTTTGAAATGAACAATCGATCAATGAAATCTTACGCGCAATTGATGATAGATCGGCGATAATGAACGAAATAATGCATAAGCTTCGGGATCGATTTTCATTGAGAAATCTCGGATAATGTGAAACATTTTCGAAATGACATTGAATTCGTTTTCAAGATTGCCAAGATCACTGTTCACTTTATTCAATGTTGCGAGATGTTGAACGAATTCTTCGACTGATCGAGGATCACGATCTAATAGTTTCAAAACTTCCTGCAAAACGAGCGAATGAGAAAAAACAAAAACAATTCGATCGTGTTTACTCGAATTGTTCGTTGCATTCGTTCGTTTTTATCGATGGCAACCGGAGGTAGGTAATCTTCAATCGATTGAATAACATGTTTCGGATATGGAACTGATGATTCATAGAATTGTTCAGCTTTGACAAGAATTAATCCAACGCGTTGTATGAGAATCATTTCTTCCATTTTACTCAATTGTTGCGTGTGTTTTGTCATGAGAAACTGAAAATCATCGGTAGTCAAATCTTTTCGTTTGAGACTTTCGGTAATATTCAATTGAATACAACTGAGAACCATATCACAATACTTTTGATAGCGCTATAGAATAAATACAAATAAAATTTAGTTCGTTGTTCGAAAGAATTATCTACTTTGACAAATGTTTGAACGTTTGTTAGAGCTCGATTGACAGTATTTAATGCATCGACAATGATTTCTTGATGATCGATATCATCACCAAATAGAAAATCCACATCAGGCCAATGAATTTCCGATATATGAACAGGTGTTCGAGCATTTGGATTGACGGGATCATAGTTCGGATATGTTGCGAAGATTCGTAGAGTTGGATGATCGCAAAGACTTGGAATTTGACCGACAGTTGTTTCTAGCTGATTGATAAGATCTCGTGTTGCATTTTTAAAATCAAATTCATTTGGGCTAATTTCATATGTGACTTTATCACGAACTTCAGGCGTACTTTCAGCTCGTGATGGTCCTCCAGTTTCAGTTGATTTTATTCCGGGTAATCGAGTTATTTTTAATAGAACATTGATTTCGAACATAGGTGGCGGAATTTTACCAGTTGTTTCAATCTATTCAATAGAATAAAATTGTTAAATTACATTTCATAAATCGATTGTCTTACGCGTGGTAAATCGAGAATATCATTTGGTTCGATGAATGAAAACAAATCGTCTTCATCTTCTTCTTCCAACTCTCCGCTTCGCAGTCCACTGACACCTGGTTGTGATTGATCTCGAGGAGTTTTTTCTGAAAATTTACTCTGATTTTCTGTTGATTCTTTGATATCGGATCTAATGATAATGGGAAAAGGATGATTTTTTTTGTTCTTTTGGAAAATTGTTTATTTACAATTCCGAATTCATTGTCGTTCGAAGTGTTTGATAGGTCGTATGTGATTCAGATCGATGTTGTCCTTTAGTTCGAAAGCTTTTCAATGATGATCCTGCAGATTTAAGTCGTGATGGATGCAATTTCCTGTCATTGCTGTTGTCTTCTTCGTCGTTTTGAACTTTATTTACAAGTTCAAATTCGACGGAATACGATTCACGAAGATGAACTAAGAGATCTCGAACAGCAGATTTAACTAGACGACGAAGCAATTCGAGAATAATATAATCCAACAGACGAAGAAATTCAGCTAAACGTTTCAATGTATCTCGCCAATGTTTACGAACAGTAAAACTTGGACCAGTTTCTGAAGAAAACAACAAAAAAAAACGTTTGTTGAAATAGTTTGCATTTATTTTTCGAATTGTATGAACTTTTTTTTAGTTTAGGTCTGAAAGTAACATCACGTAACATCGCTGTTTTATTCTGTTTCGATTCGAGAAATGATTTCGTTGTTTCTTCGGCTTCTTCTTCTTCGACAGGTCGTTGATAACGAGTCGGATCAGCTAATGCTTCGACTGATATGCCTTCTAATTCAACTGCTTTCTGTGAAAAACAAATCGTTTTATTTTTGTTTTCAAATGTTATTTCAAGAAAATTTACTTGACAAGCGCCAGCTGCTAACACAGCAACCTGATCGATGAATTCTGTCAGACGAACCAATGTCGCATTCATTTGGCTCGTTTGTCGTTGGCAAAATTCGTTGAGTGTTAACGTTTCTTGATATGCAAAACGATCGAGTAAACATAAAGGTTTAACACGATTGACTTGTCCGTAATAGTAAACTTCGCACATAGCTTTGACATGAATGAGAATACCTTGAAAGATTTCGTTTGTATAGAATAGTTTTCGAGAATGAAGTGTACTGAATGAAAAACAAAACAGAAAAATGAATATTAAAGATAAAATGATAGTACAGTATTCGACGACGTTTCTCTTCTTGAACATTTGCCCACCAACAGTGAAATGTTCGCCATTTTCGAAAATCGGAAAAACAAGAAAATTGCTTAGTTAAACAATTATATCGATATCTTTCCCATAGCCAAACTAATGCAGGAGTAATGGTTGTTTCTGTTTGATCTAGCCGATTTATATGAGTGATATTATATGCTGACATAGTCCAGTAAGATTCAGATGAGAGTGCTTCAACTCCATTGGGTTGAATTTCTAATTCATAGGGATTGTAAGGTGAATAATGTTTATGACGACCGGTTAGTAAACAATAATAGAAAACACTATTGGCATCGGAATGTGCTGACTGAAAACAAATTCGAGTTATATAGGAGTTCTTTGATTTACGTGAATTAGTTAGTTACTTGTTCGTTTTCAGCATTTTTTAAATATTGATTCAGTAATTTCTGTCCTCCAGGTCCGTGTATTGGTAATTGTATAGGAAGACCAAGTTTTCGTCGTAATCGAATCAATTGATAGGCAACATCACGTGGATTTGGTTCGGCTTCGAATTTCAGCCAAACAGTTTGCGATTTTATACTTCGAGCTGAAGTCGTTTGAACTTGAGTATTTTCAGGTTCGAATCTTCCGCCGAGTTGTCTTGGTGTTAAACGTTCTTGTTGCCATCGTTCAAGTCTAACAAAGAAAAAGAGAGAAACCAATTTAAAAATTTCTTTTCAAAAATCATTTACGATCGTAGATTGAATGGTAATGGTTCAGGAGACGGATTACGAGATAAAGTACGAGCTAAATGCTTCTCAGTGACTAAACGTGCTGTTGCACCTTCAGTCTAAATTAAAATTCAGCATTTATCAATCATAATGCATAGCGAGAGATAAAGAGAGAACTTACGTCTTCGGCAATATATTCTGCAAAAACTTTCGCTTCACAAGTCTCAAATCCACCTTGAAGTGATTCACGAAAGTCGGATACTTTTTGAGGTGCAATAGTAACATCAAGTATTTTACGTTCCTTCGAATTCATTATATTTTTCTCAATATTACGTATAGATCTTTCAGGAATGTGTACATTGTTACTTTTGCCATTTACATTTCATTCAAAATCAGTGTCGCTTAGTAATGTTTTACTCAATCAGTTATAGAGGTCACCTTTGAACAGAACTTTTTTTCTTTCTCTCGAAAAACAAAAGCAAAATCTTTATTTTAAAATATAATACAAAGAAATTGAATTCGTTAGAATGGTATTCGAAGAGGTCCAAGCATTTTCCTAGCTCTAAATAGATATACAAGAAATGATTATTCAATATAGAGTATATTGTGAATTTATGATACGTTTTCAAGAATTGTTCTTTGTTTATTTTCTCTGATTTCTCTTCGATACCTAAGTAGGCGAAGAAATTTTCACTTTCACTTTTTACAAATTTATTTTGTGCATCTTGATTGTTCATGTTCTCATCGTAAAGCAGCATCTGAACAATCGAAAAATCATTCATTCATTTTTGAATGTCACTCCTTACCGTCATAGTTAAATAATCAACCATTTCATCGTACGTGATATATCCATCACCGGATTTATCCATTCTAAACAAAACCAGAGACTACAAGATGAATGTTTTCTTTAGAAATTTCAAATTTTGCTGACATTGTAAAAACTAGTTCATCAATATCATCTTGAGCTGCGCTACTCATTCCGTAGATTGTGAGTAAGTATTCTTGGAAATCAATAGTACTATCATTATTTTTGTCGAATACATTGAAAGCAGCTCTAAAGAAAAACGAATGAGTTATATTTGATTGAATACAAGATCGTACTCTAAAAGTTTGGCTGGAGTATCTTCAGCATTTAGTTTTTTCCAGATTTCATCAAATTCATCTCGAGTCATCTTACCAGTTGGACATCTCTCTCGAAATTCCTATGATTGACAATCAGAAAAAGAAATAAGCTTTCATTCTTTGATAATAAACACATTTTGTTTCATATACTGTATGAAAGGCTTGTATTTCTAATAGAGAAATTGAAATAGAACAATAATGCGATCATGCTTTAATGATATTTACCTTCTTCGATAAGATTCGAAGCTTTTTTCAAAACGGCAAGTTCTAATCAATAGATAAATTATTTCAAACAATATTCTTTTCTAAAAAGAAAACAACATACCCTTTTCCGAGAGCTTTTCGGAGAAGCTGCTTCTTGAGGACATTATTCGAATGAAAATAGAAACGAATTACTGGCGTGAATAAATACCCCCTTGCAAATCATCGGAAAAGAATCATATCTTACGTAAGCTTCACACTCGATTACTTTTGCAATGTCGTCATAGGTCTCTAACGCCCTCTGTAAATTTCTTCGAGAGAAGAAGAGGCTTGTTGCATGACAACATCAATTCACATGGTCTAAACAACACATCTGAAAACATTCTAGTTTTTTTTTGTAAAATATCTACGAGAATAAATTTTAAAAATGAGCAGTGCACAGGACGGAAATAATCAACAAAACGTTCGTGAAGCAAAATATACTGAAGTTGATCAAAATGGACAAATTCTCTATCAATCAGACTCAATTCCTGCTGAAATTACAGCAACATATATTCAACCAAGAGATACAATCGCTCAGCGAAATGCAGCGATGACTGGCGAAAAAACCAGTGATCACTATAGAACATTTAACATTCCTGAAAAATTCGACAATCCTGGTAAATTAAAACTCATCAAGATTGATTGATTCGCTTTGTTTTTGTGTGTATAGATTCATGGGTTGGATACAGCAAAAAAGAGCCGAATCCATTATATCGAACAAGCTATCAAGACTACGGATCTGAAAAGCCAAATATACACACTATGCCAACTGTCTATCGAACTCAATCAAGTGCATTTACCGAAGTAAAAAAAAACTGTTTTTTTTTCTTAGTCATGTGATTCGATCTTTATTTAGCATCTTGGTAAATGTGGAATTTATCGTTATCAAGGTTTGAACACTGCTCTTGATCGAGGACGATACATCGACAAGCCTTAGACAATTTCCTTTTTTTTACATTCTCGATTGTAAAACATTTATTTTATTCTACTTATAATAAAATATCGAGTTTTTTTTTCTTCTTCTTCTGTTTAATCTGTGATTATTTATTATGTTGACAAAAAATGTATGAAGATTTCGTGTGTAAATAAGAGAAAAAGAAATCGACACTCGTACACGAAAATATTCATACAAAAGATAGAATCGACAAGAATAAGAACTTGACTGTTTATGTAAAAGAAAACGAAAGAGAGAGAGAGAAAAATTAAACATTGAGAAGGAAAGCAGAAGAAGCAAGGAAAAAGAAGAAAAGGTAAACGATAGTTGTTTGTATATTTTTGTTGAGTTTGTTTAGCTAAACTAAACTTCTCATCGTAGGTTAGGAGAAATCGATTGCATAGTGCACATAACTTTCGTTTTTATTTTCTATTGAGCGAACAAACGATTGATTTGTTTCACCGAGATTAAATTTTTTCGATATATAAAATCGACATTTAGAGATCAGTAAAATGTTGCTGTCCTAATGATCCTTGAGATGATGAATAGGGGTTAGTTGCATTTGTTGATTGTTTATACGTCGAATATTGTTTATATTGTTGTTCGACTGATGAAGGATTCTGTTGCATTAAACGTTGACGTAATTGATCGATGCCTTCGTGACTCATTGGGACTTGAGATTGTTGCTGATCGGAAATACGTTGTTGATTCCATGGAGAATATTCTTGATTCTTCCATTTTGATAACGTACTATCGGTTGGATATTGAAAATAATCACTGGCTTGTTGTTGATTAGGAGAAAACGTTTGAGATACAGTTCGTGAATGAGATTCAGCAATGCCCTCACGAATACTTGGCTCGAGACTTAAACTAAGAGGTTTACGTAGATCAACACTGCCACGTGGTGATTGTGATGCAACATTTTCTGTATTCCAACTGCCGAAACCTTTTGGTTTAGCATTGAAATCTCCGAATCTCGGTGCGTTCGACGATTGTGTCTGTGGTGGTGGAGAAAGAATCGATTCCGGTATAGATGCTGTCGAAGGACGATTAAATTTCGGTTTAACTGGCGAATAACTAGGACCTGAATACGGTCCTTCATCGCCAGACCACGATGATGGAGCATGTTGACCCCATGGTTGTGTTGTTGGCTGTAAATCACAAAAGAAAGAAAATGACAATTCAACATGAAAAATATATTTTCATACTCCAATATAACTTGATGTTGGTTTGTGACCCGATTTTTTTACATTATTTTCATCGACAACCCATTTCTCTGATCGAGCTTTACGTTTTTGAAATAAAGCTGCCCCTTTACCTCGATTTGCATTTAAATCTGCAACGAGACTCATTGCAACTTGTGGCGGAACATTTGTATGCGTAACATGTTCCTAAAAATCCTCGACATAAAAAAAAACAAAATTTTTCTCTCGCAATTCCATTTCTACCTGCATATGAATTTGTTTAAATTCTTCGGGTGCTCCGACAAATCTCAGCGGATTAGTAAATTGAGCTTCATTCAAACTGTTCGTAATACAATCAGGTATATTCGATGTATCATGAAGCGGTTGTTGATAATTAACATAAGGTGAATTATTGTTTTGCAAAGGAAATAATGGCCGATAATTACTTGTAGCTAATGTAGGCATTACTGTTGATTCACCTTCGAGCGTGTATTTCTCGGCACGTTGACGTTGCTTTTCGAATTTTGAAGTACCTTTTTGAGTTGGATCGCCTCCTTCCAAGATAGAGGCGATTTTACGAGCCATTTGCTTCTGTTCTTCAATCGTTGGATACGTATGAAATGGAGTGTTAAAGAAGCTTGAATCAGCATAACGCTTCTCTAGAAAAAACAAATCAAATCAAATAAAAATCTTTTTCTAATATCAACAATTATTTACTATTGGGAATAGGTGATTTGAGCAAGTCAGCACCAAGTTCTTGATCAATAGTTGCTGAAATAAATAAATATATCAATTATATATTTATGATAAGCACAAAAGATTATTTACGATCAGATTTCCGTCTTTGATCTTGTGCTGGTAAAGTGATGTGTGGTGGTTTATATCGAGCTGCAGCAGCTGCTGCCGCCGCTGCTTGTTGCTGTTGATACAACTGTCTTTGATACTGTTCTTGTCGTTCACGTTCACGTTGTTCTCGTTCTCGTTGTTCATGTTCACGTTGTTCTCGTTCTCGTTGTTCATGTTCACGTTGTTCTCGTTCTCGTTGTTCTCGTTCTCGTTGTTCTTGTTGATAACGATAGACATCAAACGCTGGTTGTTGCTGTTGTTTAGGTGATTCCGGTGGTACATATTGATCATATGCTTTGCTTGTCATCGAACGAATCGGTAAAACGACATTACTCGGCCGTCGTGGTGTTTGTGCTTGTCTACTGATTTTCGTATAACGCGGTCCCGAACTGACATATTCTGAATCGCTATAATAACTTTGATCATTGTTTTGAATGATTTTCGTATTGTATGTCACTGGTGATGGTGAATAGTACGATTGTTGACTATTCGGTGTGTTGTTAACACTTCGAATATTTTGATTATTCGCACTTTTTGGACGAATCGATATTGATGAACGTCGAACATCATTTGTATCCGATATATAACCACTGTTATTATTACGTGGTGTTGGAAGATAATTAAATTGTTGATTTCTTGGTGAATTCATGGATGAATTGGATGCCATGGCAGCTGTACGAAAGACAGCTGGTAACGGATTACCGATTGAACGGCCATAAGAATCAATATAACGTTGATCACGATTATTATTATTATGATTATCGTATTGATTAAAACCGGATGTTGAAGTATACGATGGATAAGTCGGTGTAGGACGTACGGATGAACTGAATTGTTGATAATCCATGGATGGTATTTGTCGTCGTGGAGATAAACGATGTATTGAACGAACAGGACTGTTGTCTTTGGTATCAAAACTTGAAGTTGAATCGAGTCGTGAATTACGTGGACGTGTTGAACTAATGATTAGTAAAAGAAAATTAAAATAATAAAAAAAAACAGAAAATAATTCGAAGGTACCTTTGTACTTCGAGAACTAATTGACCTCGAATGGTATCAATCACATCATTAATTTCACGTAATGACTGTTGTAAGGATGGGAGGCCGTTGACAGAAATGAGTGTATCACCAGCTGCTAGACCTCCTTGTGCTGCCTTACTATGACTACGAACCTAGATGTTCAAGGAAAAACAAAGAAAAGAAATAATCATATCAATCAAAATTTTAATAATCAGTAAAACTATATCGAAACAAAAGAAAGATAATACCTTAGCAATATACACAGGTATCTGTTTGCCACCCGAAAGTCTGAAACCCCAGGGAGAACCACCTCGTAGGACAACTGTTTTTCGATCGCCTAACATATTTTTTTTCTAATCTAAGATGTGATCGAAGTGAATAGTCGAGGTGATCAAGTTCATTGTTTTCTTTCGGATAAATGTCAAACAGCGTTTTTACTCTTGTTCTTGTAGTCGTAATCGAGATGTTGTTATTTTCTCAAATGTTCGAAAGCAATACGAAGATGCGTTTACCAGAGGAAGAAAACAAAGAAAATATGTCTTAATGAGAAAACATTTGACCAACAATTGTCAGGATTCGGTCAGAGAGAAAACATACTTCAATCAGAAATATCGTGTGCGATTGCTTTGTTAGATAAGTTAAATACAATGAGGGAGGAAAAGAGAAAGAAGACGAAGAAGAACGAGAAGGAGGAGGAGAAGAGGGAAGTTTTCCTATTTTTTAGTTATCAACTGACCTATTTGCATGTATCGACAAATGGGGAATGAGACCTAATTTTGTTCTCTTTCCTCATCCATGTGTAAGCATATTTGCGAATCGGACTGATCTTATGTTTATTACTCGACAAATACTACGGGTTACGAGCTGTTGTATCAATGATGAAAAAATAGTAGAAAAGCAAGAAAATCCTACTATCGACAACTTAACAATACGAGTCACACATTTCTACTCATGTTTTTCTCCTCTTTCTGTATTTCTTTCGACGTAATAAATGTTCTAATGATGCTCTCCGAATTGACGAAGAATAAAGCAACTATTGAGGATTATCATCGACCAGTCGACCGCTATTCGGAGACACTGATTATGCAGTTTTTTGTTCTGCTACTTCCAGATGTACATTAATAATACACAGAAGAGAAAACACAACGATGTCGACGACGATGATGATGTCGTTTTCTTCTGCATGAAAAAACATTCCATATACAAATAAGCAAAAAAATACGACGAAACAACTAACTCCAAAAGGATTCCATCAAACAGATAGAATATGACGGATAGCAAAAATCAGATCGGATAGATTCCCCTGCTTGTCATCTTCATTCTACATTAATATCAAATCATTCCAGGAATTAATAAGCAAATTAAATTCATCTACGAAATGTTTTCTCATCAGAACATCGCGACATGCATTGAAAATAATCAACATTACAATGGCGGATCTTCTCTATGAATAATAGATAATAGACACAATAGTACCAAACTTACCGCCGACTAAATTTTCAAGGCAGCTTTCGTCAGCTAACAATTAAGAAGATATGATTCTGTGTATTCTTCTTGCTTTTCTTCGGTTTTTTTTATATGACAATATCAAAAAAAAAAAAGAAAGAAAGAAAATACTCGTTGTACGTAGACAATAATAAACGAAGTGTATCGCCCAGGTTGATGCGAGTTGATGACACACCAAACGAAGACAACAGCTCGTATGCCTTCTAGTCTTTTAACAGCAACGCGTACCAAACATTACTAGACTTTTTTTTCTCTTCTCGCTTGTATTTGTTTATACCGAAGAGCGAAAAAAAAAGGAAGATTGTTGAGAATAATAGTTGTGTCGACAACGTCAGTTCTCTCATAGACAAAAAAGAAAATAGGAGAGAGAAAAAAATACGCTAAAACAAATCTGTTTTGCTCTTCTACTCTTGTTCTTTCATCATCGACAAGCCCATACATTATGTTTTCCTTCATGGTAGATATCGACTCCAAGGTTGCTCGAAAAGACCGACCGGTGCATTAAGATCTTCGTATCAATAACAACAACAAAAGGAAAAAAAATATTTTTGCCACATAAAAATATACGTATATATCTGCGTACAACATTGAGAAGCTGCCAAGAAAAAAAAACATACAGCTATCTCAAAGAATCTGAGACGAGAGAGAAAAAAAATATGTCAACATATCTTCCATCCGAAAATTCTTACATTTTTCTTCTTAGTATGCGTCCGAATATCTTTCGTTGGTAGGAAACCATTTGATAATGGTTTTAATTCATATTGATAATCACGTAGTTTGTCTTCGATCGACATCATGCGCACGTATATATCGATTGATATATTATGCCTATGCCATTTCTCTTTCTCTCCGCTTTTTTTTCTGATCAATATACAATATATAAACACCTGAACTAGATAAAAAAAACTTTATGTAATCCTGTGCAAAGAAATCGATATGCATGTCTGTTCTCAGCATGAAAGAATCAAATGAATGCACATCTCTATTGATCAAGCCTTGATCTCAATAAAAAGAAAATAGATGATCGATAATTAACAGCAATATATGTCATATATTTAATGCTAATTATGTATAAGAAAGTATTTGCAAATCGTATGAACCGTCAATCTATTAGGAAAAAGAAAAATAGAAGATTAATTAGAATAATCAAACATAGGAATTTTTCGTTTTTACATCGAATCGTTTGATATGTTCGGAACCGTAGTCTGCCTGTTGCATTTTAGCACAAATCGTCCACATGGCTTGTAAATGTTGAGAAAGTTCATTGACTGGTGGTATTTTCTGTGCAAGGATAAGAGTTTCGATTAGAATAATAATCGATTAACTTACAGTAAATGTCATTTCAGACATTTGATCATCGTTGATCAACGTACTGGCAAGTAGACGTTCAATTGACGGTTTTTTCTGATAGAACAAGAAAAAAAATGAAATTAGAATTCAAGTAAAATAAAATGAGAGAGTTTTACATCTCGAGATTGACTCGATTGAATATTGATTTTAACATCGTCAATTGTAAAATCTTTCCAAATTGGAGATGGTTGTTGAAGAACAAAACGCATTTGATAAACCGAACGTGGAACGAACACTAACTGAATTCGAATAATTCGTTTTGAATAAAAGAAAATATTTTTCTCTTAAACAAACTTGTTTCTGATCGAGAATCGTATGACTATTGCTGCCTAATTCACCGTGAGGTGACTCCATTAATCGATATCGATTCAGAATAACATGCCAATCATCTAAACAAATCGGTTTTTTTTGCTGGTTAAATTGAAACAACGAATTTCTACCATCAGCGTGTTGTTTGATTTTAATCGATAGAAAAGCTGTATAACAATTTGTAAATTCAATTGATGAGATATTCTAAATTTTTGATTGAATAAAAAGTCATACGAATCTGAATTCTCATTGATTTTACTTTAATTGGACTTTCCGAACAAGTCCAAGTGAACATTTTGCATCCCGAATGAAATGTTGCATTTGAATGTTCTTGAATTGTTAAAACAGTTTGTTCTTTAAAATTGATATTCATCGTCAAGATTTTGTTCGTTAAATGAATGCTTCCATTACTGGTCGTGTTTCTATAACGAACAGATGTCGCATGACAAATCATTTTCTCTTCTCAATTGGATTAAACATTTTACCAATAGTCAATTTACAAAAAAATACAGATTTTTCTGTCGAATAAAATTTTCATTCGATAGATAAAAATTTATTTCAAAGTAGAGAAGACGAATATGTTCTTGTGGAAATTCGTTTCTGCAATCGTAGTTTTTCTTCCATTAACAAATACGATCTTAGACGATGATATTTTGTACGATATTAAATGGCTACCTGATTTAACAATTGTAAGATGAAAATTGAGAGATGATTTTTTGAGAGAAATTGATAAACTTTTTTAGCCAACTGATGTACAAAATAGTTTTTCATTTACGTCGAAACGAAAGGAAAATTATTTATGCGTTTTACCAACACCACAAACCACAGTTTCTGTAAGACGTTCGTTCATTTTTTTTCTATTCGAAAAATTTTCTTTTCAGAATACAATCGAATTCGTTCAGCGTTCAGAAGTCGAATCATTATTAGAAGGTTTACATGCGAAAAAACTATGTGCTTATCGAGTAAAATCTTTCGAATTGAATCGTAAAAGTCTCTCTCTCGAGTTTAGTTGGATCCATATTGGACATATGAACTCTGTCATGGTACACATATTCGACAGTATCATGATTCGAAAGTATCTGGCAAAGTAATTTACTTTCGAACGACGACATTCATCGAAGTACGAGTCTCTGTTTTTTTTTCTTCTAGAAGGCTACACTTCAACAATACTTTCTTGGATATTACCATTCGGATCAGCAGGATATTCTCACTGATTCCAATGGTCAGCAGATGGTCAAAGTAAATTATAAACAAATGTTTTTTTCCTTTTTGTGTTCAAATTTGTTTGTAGATTCATTTCAAAATAATGGAAAATAAAAAAACACCGATGTTGCCCGTTCGATATTCTGACGGGACACCATGTGATATAAATTCGAATAAACCACGTGAAACTATTGTTTATTATGGTACAGAGAGAGAGAGAAAAATTGACATATGTCGATTCAAAATTTCATAATATTTTCGAAATTTAGTCTGTGACGAACGAGGAAATGATGGTATTTTAAATTTCGAAGAAATTTCAAGTTGCTCATATGAAATAATCATCGCGTCGAAATGGTTGTGTAAATTATCTGCATTCAGGTAATTACGTCAACGTGTTTCAACGTGACGAAATTTCGAAGTCTCGTTTTAAAGCCCGTCCGAACCGAATCGACATGACATTAGTTGTTATCCGAGAGAGAATGCTCGGCAAAAGCCAAGAAATTTAAAAAAGCTCGAAGACGACCGACAATTGGCCTTGAAAAAAGGCGGTCGAGCACAATTCACTGTGAGTTAATCATTGTGCAATGACATGACATCATGACATCATGACATATTTGTTTGTTTTTTCCAATCAGATGACAAGTGCCGATGGAACGACGTTCATAATAGCGTATCAATACGCGAATGAAGGTGAAGGCGATGATTTGAGTGAAAATCCAGCCAAAGAATTAGTCAATCAGCCGACACAATCGACTCCGATTGCCAATGACGAACAATCGATGAAACAGGCACCAGTGGGAAATTTAGGGGCTGATGTTGACCGAGATTTTTTGAGAAATTTTCTTTCGGGAAGAGAATGTTTACCGGGCGGAACTGGATGGTGGAGATATGAGATTTGCTATGGCAAACATGTTATTCAATTTCATGTAAATTCATCGAAAGAATTGTTGATCGTGTTGAGAGTTTTTTTTTGTAGGAAGAAGGACAACATCGTACTTCGATTTTATTAGGCAAATGGAATCGAGAAAAACATATCGAATGGTTAACAAAAAATCCCAAGAAACGACCGAGTGGTAATCTTCGAGATCGACAGTTTGTTTCGTTGTATTATACCGATGGTGATATTTGTGAATTAACAAAAACTCGTCGAGTTATTGAAGTCAAACTACGGTATATAATCGTTACTATTTTCATAAATATTCATCTTCGACTATTTTTTGAATGATTCAGATGTCCGAAAAATACGGAAAAATCGCACGCTACATCGATGTATCTCGTTGAACCGGAAACATGTTCTTATGTCATGGGAGTACGTAAATCTGCGCAAAACTACGATCGAGATTTTATTTTCAAATCGATTTTCTTAGGTTGAATCGTCACTTTTCTGCAATTTAATTGATTATACAGATGAATACGGTATTCCTGATAATGAAAAATTACTTCAACGTTTTCAATCACCTGAGCAATGAGAATGTGTAGTCATTTACTTTTTTGTCTATTTGCTTGTTTTTTTTATAAAAAAAAAGGGCCGAACATAAATATATATGCATATAAAAAATCAATATATAAATCAACACACATTACATCTGCGTGTTTATCTTGATCGTATTTGTAGATACAAAATCAAACAGAATCTTTTCGAATGGAATCATTAAAGAATTTTGTTCGATACAGTTGGTATTCATCACCAAAAGTACGTTCAACGGTGATTAACGACTTGATTGAAGCGTTTCCAACCGAAGGTAATATATCACAAGATTTAAAAAAGAAAGACAAAGATACAATCAGATAAAGTTTCTCCAAAAATTCCAGCTTTTCAAGAACTACCGGATCCAGCTTTGAAAATCTTAGCACATACAATTGGACAATTGATTCCATTGTATACAACAACAGAATCACGGGTTTTATTGAATCAATTGATTGAACAAGTCATACGAAAATATCAAGAGAAAATTATCAAATTTCTTGTCAATGCATTCGATGGACAAACGAAAAGTATTTCGAAAGTTCATTCACAGTATGTTTGAAGAGATATTGATTGATATCGTTGAAAGACAAGAACATATTTTCAGTCGAAATGCACGATTTCAAGCTGATTATGGTTTGTTTTATATGACAACAATTGTCAAAACAAGTCAAGGAATGAATGTAGATGAAGAAACGGACAAATTGATAGTAAATACAATTTTTGCAAAATGAATAGATTTTCAAATGATTGCGAATTTCTAGTTGTTAATTTTCTCGAGATTAAGTTCGACGATCTTAGCTGATTTATCATCATTTGATTTGATCGATAAACGATTAAAATATCTATTTCAACAAGTACCAACATTGCCTCAACATTGGATAAAATTATTTCAATCGATATCTGAACCAGATCTAACACATTTAGGTTTGATTAGTTCACTTTTAAATCGATTTAAAACGAATGAACCAACACTTTATGAACAGATCAAGGTAGATCGAACGAATGATTTAGATTTTTTTTAAAAAATATTTTACTTAGCTCATCGGTATTGATTCCTATGCAAAATTAATTCTTGGTACACGAATAAAACCCTATGAAACAGCATTGAAACCTTGCAATCAAATAATCAACTCGATTGATAAGGAAAATTTTCAAAGTAAAGTCTATCCTGTATTGAATCGTTCGTTACTTCGTAATCCCGAGATTATCATTGATGGTAAACAACAAAATTGGAATAATTCTACAAGATGATTTCTTTCTTTCGTTGTAGCTGTACCATCGTTGATTAGTAATTTACAATTTGATTTAAGTGATGTTGCTGTTGATCTCGCCAAACTTTTTGCTTGTAAATCGAATTGATGTTTTGTTTATTTTTAAAAGAAAGTTTTCGTTGTTTTCTAGCTCCATTAGTATCGAAAAATGAAAGTTTAGAAGTATCAGCTTTGGCTTCATTTCGTGCACTTGCACGACAAGTAGCCAATGGTCAAACCATAACACAAATTGTTCAATATCTATTCAACATCTTCAATGGTTTGATAAAAAACAAAATCAGCAATCAGTTATTTTGATTTTTTTTGTAGGAACTGAATCATCTGTGAGTAAACTCTCGGTGATAAGTCAACGTGAAAATGTTCTTAGTGCGATCGGTGCTTTAAGTCGAACATCGAGTTCGAATCTCTCGACGGAGAGTGTTGTCAAATTGTTCTATCCGATAATTCAACAAGAAGTACACGAAGGTTTGATTTGTCATATGTTACAACAAATGACAAGCTGGTGTGCTCGATTGATGAATGTTGATCAAACATTAACAGAATTTTTTAAAGTAAAAATTTATTTTGCTTCTTTGAAAGACAATCGATGGACTCGTTTTTTGTTTATTAGAAAGGATTAGAGCAAAAAACAGCGACAGCTGTGACGAGAACGGCATATCTTCAATGCATGTTAGTTGCATACAAAGGTACGGATTGCAATTGAGATTTGATTTTGTTTGAAAACAAAATTTTTCTAGAAGAAAATTTATCGTTATTAATTCCAATTCATTCGTTGTTGATGGCGTCGTATGAACGAGGTCTCAATCAATCGACATTGATCATTTGTCTTCAAGAAGCATTAACAGCTGCACTTTTGATGATTAATATCGCTCAAATGAATTCATCTTATGGTAAAAACAGAAAGTTCTTCTTACTTTTTTAATTCAAATAAAATTTAGACTCGAAATTAACAACACTTTGGTCATCATTGAACGATCCTAAACGACAAATTTTTGTTAGTGAGAAATTTCAAAAAGAAGTTCAACCATCAAGTACACGAACTTACTTTCAATTCTACGAACAACTTAACGCCACATTACATATCCAAGATATGACGTAATTCGAAATATAAATTTTTAAAATTCTTTTCTCACTTTGTCTTTTCAGTCCGTATACTCGAACGTTTCTCTATTTAATCTTACATTCTTCTTATGAAGTTCGAAAGCAAGCGTATGATATGATCCGTCGATTCGTTAATAGTCTTCGATCATCAGAAACTGACATCAGTCTATCGATTTTAAATGGTCTAACATATTATACAGAACATTTTCAAACAGTAAAGAAAATTCGTTTCGTTTTCATATTTGAAAAGCAAAATAATAATTTGTAAATTTAGAGTGAAATCGATGAGAATAATTCAACAATAAAATTAACAAATCTCGCGAAAAATTTCGAGGAAATTGTTCTTTGTCTAGCTAAATCAATGAAAAATCAAGATGAACGAATTAAATCAATGCTTGCAACTCAAACATTGATTCTTTGTGCATTAAGTTCGATTACATTTTTGACAAGTCAACAACTTTGGCTCAAATTTCTCTATTTAATTTTCGATAAACAACCGAAATCAATTGAAACTTATTTTAAAAATAATCAACAACAACTCATTGAAATCTGCTCAAATAGTCAACGATTAAAACAAGTAGATTAATGAATGAAATGGAATATACATTTCTTTTTGTCTAGGAACAAATATCTGCAATTGGTCTTCTATGTTCAGTCAAACCAAAACTATTTCTTCAATCATTTCTTCAATTGGCTTATCAACGTCTTGAAATCGATCGATATTTAGCAATCGATCAGAAATCATACGACATTATGAAAACACCAGCAGGTCAATTATACGATAAAGCTGTTCTCGAAACGTAACTTCACGTTTTCTTTCCTCTCTCTCGAAATTGTAAATACAATTCTCAATTTAGAATCTTAAAACATGAAGTTAAAGAAAGTGGAAATGTGAAACGTGAAAGTAAAAATTATTCGTACAAAGAACAAATGGCTGCTCGAGAATTAGAAAAAGAATTAGCAGCTAAACAAAACAAATCTGATACACCACAATTGACGAAAAAACAGCAGGACATGCTTCAACAACAACTCGATCAAGAACAAACAATTCGAGAGAGTGTTAAAAAAGTACAGATCAATTTGAAGTTTACTTTTGATTAAAAAACTTATTTTTTCGTTTCCAAAACAACAAAGGTCGATGAAGATGCGAAGAATGTGTTTACACTTTTGAAAACTTTGATTGAATCAACGCAAGAGCAATTCATTCCCTATCTCGGTGAACTCGTCTTTCAAATTTGGCGTACATTAAAATCTCCATTAGCATTTTCCTATGTCAAAGATTTGTATATTCAACTCGTACCGATTATATTCATGAATGACAAGAATACATTTGGTAAAATAGATCAACAATGTTCAATTATTCTGGATTTTGTTTTTGTTCAGGTTATGCGATTGCAAATTTAACAATTCGATTAAACTGTGATCCAGCATTAGTCAATCAACAGATTGAGAAATCTTGGTTACAAGAAGATCTTTCGGATGCAATCGAACGATTAACAAAACATCTACTTGAAAATACACAAAAAGCCAAAACATTCAATCAATTATCAATCGCTCGATTAGATTATTGTTTACCATTGTTTAAAGTTAGAAGTTCTTTTAAAATTTCGACTTCATAACATTTGTTTTTGTTGTTATTCTCTAGAATATTGTGAAACATCCCAATTGTCAAGATCCATGGGTTTCAACAATTCTCAATATCTGTCGAGAATACTTTTCTGTCGTATCAGTAACTGATATCGACGTATGAAAAACAAGATTTACATTTCTAAGATAAACTGAAAATACTTCGTTTTAGAATCATCCATCATTATTACCACGTCCTGATCTAATTCGACTATTTCTCGATATCAATGTCGTAGCAACATCAGTTCAAGTTCAAGTGAATATTCTTATTAAAATTGATTTTGTTTTGTTTTAATAAATTGATTTTCAAAAAAAAACAGAACGATGCAACGGATATGTTGGAGAAACTCTGCGAATTATCGTGTACATTCGAAACCGATGATGACATACAAGTTCTACTCGATAATCTTCAATCATCGATTCCAAGCGTTCGAGAATGTTGTGTTCTTGTAGGAATTTTGATTTGAATGATTAAAACTTCAACTGTTTACATTTGATGTAGTCATTGAAAAAATTAGTTAGTCGATTGAAAGGTGCACATCCTGCTTTGGAAGCCGATATAGCGCGAAGATTATTAATTGTCTGTGAAGATCCTGAAGAACGAGTGAAAAACATTGCGATTGAGTAAACGAAACCGATTTTCCATCGATAAAAATCTGATTTATTTATTTTTTTTTCGAATTACAGATTATGGCCTCAAACTCAATTAGTAGTTCAATCAGAAAATGTCAAAGATTTTCTTAAAGATATCGTTAAAACTGAAGTATCGATTCGTGAACCAGCAACAATTGCTCTCTCGAAATTATTAGAAACCAATCATCGAGATTTAGTTCCATTCATTCTCAGTGATCTATTCGATATTTATGCAAAGAATAATAAAGTTTGTTTTTCGATAAAACTGAATTTTCTAATCAATCTACAAAAAACATTTGTCTCTAGTTGCCACCACCAGTTATTGATCAATTCGGTCGACAATTACAAGCGAAACCAATCGATCCTTGGGAAGCACGTGCTGGTGTTGCATCGTGTCTATTTCATATGGCACCAATTGTTGGCGATAACATCGAAGATTTATTTAAATTCTATATTCCAACAGCATTAAATGATCGAAATATTGATGTACGAAGTGAAATCTTACGAGCAGCAACAACAACAGTTGATACTCATGGCAAAGATAATTTAACATTATTATTACAAATCATGGAAGATTTTCTTAAAGTTGCACCTAAAACAGCTGATTATGATTTTGTTCGTCAAAGTGTTGTCATTCTCATGGGTAAATTAGCTAAAGATATGGATAAAGATAGTACAAAAGTAAAGAATATTCTTGGGCAATTAATTGCAACATTGAATACACCATCTCAAGAAGTTCAAGCAGCAGTTGCTGATTGTCTCCCACCGTTAGTTCCAGCGATTAAAGACGAAGCTGGCGGTTATGTTCAACAATTATTAAACTTATTACTTAAATCGAAAGATTACGCCGAGAAAAAAGGTGCTGCTTATGGTTTGGCTGGTTTTATCAAAGGTTTAGGTATTCTTTCGGTTAAACAATACAATGTTTTGAATGAATTAACCGAAGCTATACAAGATAAAACCGATGCCACAAGACGAGAAGGCGCATTATTTGGTTTGGAAATGTTAATGACAATGTTGGGACGTTTATTCGAAGTTTACATTGTCAATATTTTGCCACATTTACTTTTATGTTTCGGTGATAATGATGCGAAAGTTCGTGAAGCTGCTGAAGATTGTGCACGAGCAATTATGAGCAAATTAACAAGTCACGGTGTGAAAATCATTCTACCGAGTTTATTGAAAGGTTTAGAATCGGATCTATGGCGAACGAAATGCGGAGCTGTCGAGTTACTCGGTGCCATGGCACATTGTGCACCCAAACAATTGTCAACTTGTTTGCCAAGTATCGTACCGAAATTAATTGAAGTCTTGACAGATTCACATCAACGAGTACAAAAAAGTGGCACTCAAGCTTTGAAACAAATCGGTTCGGTTATTAAAAATCCTGAAATTCAAGCTATTGTTCCTGTTCTACTTGATGCTTTACAAGAACCAACAAAAAAAACTCAAACATCACTTCAAACATTAATTCAAACGCGTTTCGTCCATTTTATTGACGCACCATCACTCGCTTTGATTATTCCGGTTATCGAACGTGCTTTTCTCAATCGTTCAACAGAAACAAGAAAAATGGCCGCACAAATCATCGGTAATATCTATTCGTTAACTGATTCGAAGGATCTCGCACCTTACCTGCCGAGTATTTTACCCGGTTTGAAAACATCATTGCTTGATCCTGTGCCTGAAGTTCGTGCTGTTTCAGCTCATGCACTTGGCTCGATGGTACGAGCGATGGGCGAAGAAGCATTTCAAGAAATCGTTCCTTGGCTTATGGAACATTTGGTTCTTGAATCGAGTCCAGTTGATCGTTCGGGTGCTGCACAAGGTCTTAGTGAAGTTATTTTTGGTCTCGGTGCCGATCGATTAGAAAAATCAATGAAAGAAATTATCGATCGTTCGCAACAACTCGATCTCGCTGCACATGTTCGTGATGGTTATATGATGATGTTCATCTATTTACCAATTAGTTTCGGTGATAAATTTATTCCTTATGTTGGCAAAATCATTCCACCGATTTTGAAAGGTCTAGCTGATGAAGCTGAATTCGTTCGTGACACAGCATTGAAAGCTGGTCAACGTATTATCAATAGTTACGCTGAAACAGCTATTTCATTATTCGTACCTGAACTTGAACAAGGTCTTTTCGATGACAATTGGCGTATTCGTTATAGTTCAGTTCTATTACTCGGAGAATTATTGTTCAAAGTTTCGGGTGTCACAGGCAAAGCGACGACGGAAAGTGTCGATGAAGACGATAATTTCGGTACGGAACATGGTTTACAATCGGTCACACATTCCCTAGGACGAGAACGACGTGATCGAGTTCTATCGGGATTGTACATGGGCCGATCGGATATTGCTGCTACTGTTCGACAATCGGCTCTTCATGTTTGGAAGACAATCATATCGAATACACCACGAACATTGAGAGAAATTCTTCAAACATTATTCACACTTCTTTTAGGCTGTTTAGCCAATGCTAATTTCGATAAACGACAAATTGCAGCACGAACACTCGGTGATATTGTTCGTAAATTAGGTGAACGTGTCCTGCCAGAAATCATTCCAATTCTCGAACGAGGCTTGGATTCATCGGAAAGTGATCAACGACAAGGCGTTTGCATTGGTTTGAGTGAAATTATGACGGCGTGCAGTCGAGATTATATTATTGCATTTTCGAGCACGATTATTCCGACTGTTCGTCGAGCTCTTCTCGATCCTCTCGCTGACGTTCGACAATCAGCTGCTAAAACTTTCGAAAATCTTCATTCAAGTATCGGCTCTCAAGCTCTCGACGAAATCCTACCATATCTTCTCAATGCCATGCAAAAAGATCCGAATTCACCTGATACAGCCGATGATCGACATGAATACGCACTCGATGCTTTACAACGAATCATGCAATTGAAACATCGTGTTGTCTTACCGTATCTCGTACCTTATTTAATTAAACCACCAGTAGATATCAAAGCACTTGCTAGTTTGACGTTAGTTGCCGGTGATGGTCTTGCTAAACATTTACCTCGAATTATTCAAGCTGTTGTCATACATATAGCAGAAGAGAAAGATTCAGATGTTAAACAACAGCATATCTATTATGCTGAACAATTGTTATGTTCAGTGACTGATGTCGAAGGTTTATCAGTGATTATTCGTGAATTAGAAGAATTTTCTCGTTCACCTAAAGTGAATGTTCGTTTAGTGGCAGCAAATCTATTCCTTTCATTCTGTAAACAAGCTAAAGGTACTTATCAACAGTATATCGATGATATTCTACGTATTAATATCAATTTATTAAATGATGAAAATGAACAAATATTAAATACAGCCTGGGATTGTGTTGACGTTATTATTAAAGATATGGATCAATTAGAATTACAAAAACGTTTGCCGATTGTTCGACAAGCATTACGTGTTGCTCAATCGAATAGTCGAGAACGTGGCCGACTTATTGGCTTATGTATTCCGAAGAAGGTTCGAAATCGTGTTTTCAACAGTTTTTATATGACGAATCAATTGTTTTCATTAGGGTATTGGATGTATTTTGCCAATCTATAAAGAATGTATTCTTAATGGTCCACCAGATCTACGAGAATCCGGTGCAAACGGTCTCAACGAAGCAATCAATCTTTCTGAGTACGACGCAAAAAAAGAAAACCGTTTTCCTTTATCTTATTTTCATGTGTTTTTGTATTTAGTGCTGAAGCCTTGAAATCATCGATTATGAATGTCACTGGTCCATTAATTCGTGTGCTAGGCGAACGATTTAGTACAGATATTAAAGTGGCCATCCTAGAAACTTTGACAACATTTATGGGAAAAGTATGTCATTTCAATTGACAAAAGTCAAAATATTTCTGTTCTTTGTTACTTTTAGGTTGGCACACAACTCAAACCATTTTTACCTCAACTTCAACCAACACTTCTCAAAGGTCTCAATGATCCTGCACGTTTAGTTCGTGTCAAAGCTGGAAATGCACTTGGTTATCTCAGTCAAATTCACATTCGTATCGATCCGATATTTGTCGAACTTTTAAATGGATTGAAATCGAATGATGATCCATCGTTTAAAGAAACGTATCTCTTAGCATTGAAAACTTGTTTAACCGCTGTCGGATCGAAAATATCCGATGAAACGAAAAAACAAGTTGAACAAACGTTAATCATTTGCCAAACAAATGATAATGATCTTGTTCGACAATTAACATCAAACTGCAAAGATACTCTATCATCACTTTAAATTTCAAATCGAAAAGAAAGAATCAACAAGAAGATGAAGAAGAATCGAGCACGTCAAGTTTTCTTTTTTGTTACGTGTCTCTATTTTTTTCTTTTAAAATAAATTTCGTGTTTTGTTATTTCACAAAAAAATAATAAGTAAATGCTTCTGTACAAATGCAAACTAGCCATCAAACGGATTAGATGTGATCAAATATCATGAATGTAAAAAATCAGTCTTATTACTACAGACATGCTTCTTTTCTCCTGTGCAAAGCAATATAAAAGACGGTTTGAGATGAATGTGTTTGGTTTCTTTTTCTTTCTTTTACGTTTCACTGGTAGTTTGTACGTCCTTGTTCTTTGCTTTTGATGTATTTCTTAGCAAAAGGGTAATAAGAGAATCGTAGACATTTTTTTTTCGATTCGTTACTCCGATATCTTCTCTGTGTTGATAATTAATATTCCTTCAAGGAGAATATATCTAGATATCTTTTTCTACACATGTGAAACTATATTGTAGAATACGTGCAGTTTCATTTGATAACGATTCTTTTTTTTAAACAATGGCAAAGGTAAATAATGATAATAGTCATGATCACTATCAGATATATTCTGTTTATAGAGTACAAACCATCAGTCAAACAAATTGAAAATAATTGGATTGATTTGGATTTTAATCGAATGTAATTTACTTTCCGGCAAGTATGTTCAACGAAAAATAAAACATAGATTTCCATGTTCATTTTGCTTATTATTTGTAGTATATTCGGTTTTGCTTCGTTGTTCAGTGTTCTACCACGATATGGTATTTATGAATCACGTTGTAAGACTATTTCGGAAAAGATCATCTCGGCTGAAACAAAAACCATAACAAAAGACTGTCAAGGACAAATTGATGAGTATCAACTTGCATTTGCATTAGGAATTGGTTTTTATAATCTACCAGCCGTGGTTGTTGGAATGATTGGCGATTTTTTTGGACCGAGATCTTTGAAATTTGTCGGAATGTAAACTTTCAATTTACATTTTTCAAAAAAAATGTTATTCATTATTTTCTATTCAGAGTTTGCCATCTCATTGGTTGGTTGTCACTGGGTTTTGCTGCACCGGGTATGAACAAGAATTTGATCTTTTCTTCGATGCAATTTTGTTTTTTTTAAATATAGGTTCTGACTGGTTGATTTTACCTCATACGATCTTTTCTGCATTGGCTGGAATGTGTATTTTACTTTCCTCATTTTCAATATCGGCTAATTTTACACAAACGCGAGGTTTAGTTACGTAAGAAGTTCGATACGAATTACGACAAATGGTTTGTTTTCTCGTTTCTTTAATTTAGTTCGTTGATTGTTGGCGCACAGTTAAGTGGAACTGTTTGGTATGCAATCTTTCAAGTAAAGAACTATCAAATTCGAGAATGTTGATGAATAGAGTTCTTTTTTTCTTGAAAATTAGATTTTAATTGAAAGAAACTTCATTTCTTTATCGACATTGGCATTTATTTGGGCTTCTCTGTCAATATTTATGTTAGGAAGTGCCATGCTTTTTCTCAATTGGCATTTTAAATGTACTGAGCCTTCGACAAAACTTCCTGCGACTGATGGAGAAGGTTAAAAATTAAAATTCATTTAGTTTCTCATCGAAATTTTGTTGAATATAGTAATTACTCCAGCACAAGATTCTCTCGCTCGACATTTGACCAATCCATTGTTTGTAGTTATCACATTATTTCTCAGTTGCCTTTTGCTAACAGTCTCATTTCTACCAGTTGTTTGGTTTCCATGGGTTATGCATCTAACCAACAATAATTTACACTTAGCTAATCGATATACGTTTTCGTATAATATGAGCACTCTATTAGCGATCTTCATTGCACCTTTATGTGGATTAGTCATTGATTACAAGGCAATTCGAGGTTATTCTCAACGAATGTTAAATCTTTCGATAATTCAAACAGTAACTTGGCTGATAACACTTCTTCTTTGCGTTGTCTGTATGCTTCAATCAATCGGCGCAGCTATAACTGCGATATGTATTTTCCTTATTTCACGTACGACACTTATTACTGGATGTCAAGCTGTAATAACAACAATGTAAATTCAATTATTTTCTTTTTCGAATGAAGAAAAAAAAACTTTTCTCTATATTTCTTTAGATTTCCACCGCAATTCATTGGAACACTTATAGGTGTTATGTGGACAACAGCTGGAATTTTTAGTTTTGCAACGTATGGTTTAACACGTTTAGCAACAAATCCGACTTATGCATGGAGAGTAAAGGAAATAGTTCTTGCTGATTCCAAGCAATCTTTCGTTTTGCTTTATTTTTCTAGGCTTGGTTAGTTATTTTATGTTTATGTTTTGCAATGATCGGACATATTATTCAATTGTGGCGTTTATATTTTAAATCTCGAACCGATACAAATAATAATAATAATAAAACACAACAACAACTTGCAATTAATGAAGAAGAAATGAAAACTCTTCCATCATCTGTTGATCATTAAATTCATGTTGTTTTCGAGAAAACTAGAAAATAAATACAATATTAAATTTCTTTTGGCCCTGATCGAAGGTTTTTTCTTGCGTTTCTTTGTTCGATGTTTTTCATGTTTAAAATATAAAAAAATGATAAGAACAAAACTTGTTCGTTGATTAGTAATTTACCAGCAAAATAAAGAATTGAATTACTTCGATCGTCATGTATTTCTCATCGAATGAATCAAGATGACGAGTAAAAACGAAAAGAAAGAAACAAGAGAACCGAACTACGTGATCAGACAGGTTTAAATTCCGTTGTCTAAAACAGTTTTTCTTTCATATACGAAGACGCACACAAATCATCAAATGCAAAAATATATTTTTCTATTTGTTGTTTTATTTCATTGTTCTGTAAGTCGAAGACATACTGTAGAAGAAGAAGAAGTCATATTATTTTAGTTTGCTAACGAATCATCGAAATGGTCAATACCAATATCAATACCATTAGGAGATGGAACGAGACGTGTTATACATATACCTGTGCGACCACCAAAGATTCTAGACAATGTGAGAGTGTGATTTTAACAAAAAAGTTTCTTTTTTTATTTTGAGAATTTGAATTTTAGTCAGAAGTATCCGGAACTTGTCAACATTGTTTTCGTTTTCAAACATCGGACAATGGTCGTCGAATGTTAGTTGAACCATGTGGTGGACCGAATTGTGTAGCAATGGTGAATAGTACTCGTTGGAAAACGTTTCAACCAACAAGAAAACATGATCTCAATCAATGTGGACATGGTAATCCATTGTCATATACATTACGACCGAAAGCTTTGCAATTAAAAGTCAGTACCGATGTGAAAAATACTCTACGACCAGCCGAATATCCGTGGCTAGTAAGTAGTGGATATTTCTGTTGAATTCTGTTATTATTATTTTCTATTGAATTATCAAGGTTCGTATTGAAAGTCGTTCGAATATCTATTCACGTACTGTTACACTTTGTGGTGGTACATTAATTCATCCTGAATGGGTTGTTACTGCGGCTCATTGTATGTTCGATACGAAATCCGATGGTCTCTATCCAACGAATGGTGTTCGTTTATATATGGGTCATTATAATCGTTTAAGTACGAGTAGAGATGAACATATATCCGAGCCAAGTTTATATGTTATTCATCCACAATTTCGAATAACTCGTTTGTCTCCTGCACCAATTCATGATATTGCTTTGATTAAATTATCTCGACCGGCACCATTAACAAATTCGATTGGTATTGCTTGTTTACCTGAACGAACTGATAAGTTGCCCGATGGTAAATTAGCATTTACAGCTGGTTGGGGACATGCAACGCCGAGTTCATCAGCTGTCAATGAACCTCGAAAAGCAAAGATTAAAATCGCATCAAAAGCATGCAGGCAATTGATGATTCATCCTAATTTTCATATATGCGGACGAAGTGATCGTGGAAATAATATTTGTAGTGGTGATTCGGGTACAGGTTTGATGGTTCGTGCCGGTGTCAAGACCAGTAATAATAGTCAAACACAATGGAAATGGCATTTATTTGGTGTTGCTAGTTTCGGTCTTGATGAATGTTCGGAACGTGTCAATCATGATAATGCATTTGCATCTGTTTCAAATGATATCGATTGGATACATGAAGTGATTAATAAATACTAACATGTCAGTATGGATTCGTTTTTTGTTCCTTCGAAACTTTCGGTTTTCTTTTTCTTTTTTGAAATGTACGTGTCATTTATCTCCTCTCCTTAGTTTTTCTTTTTATTCTCCATATTGAAAAAACAACAGATATGTGTACAATATAAAATCAAATCAAGGTTGTTTTATTATTATAGCTATTTCTGTGCAAACTAGTCAAAGGAACGAAAAAAAACGCTTCGAAGCGTATCAATGACATATGAAGAATACTATCGAAACTGTCCATGGACATTCTCATCGATTTTTTTCTCTCTTTACTCGTCTAGCTATCATCGCATATCTTTTTTCCTTTCATTCGAATCATACAGGGCCATCAAGAGTAATTTAAAAACAACAATATTACATACCGGGTGAATTATAAAGGGAGAGAAAAAGACAACGAAGGCTTTTGTTTTTTTTCCTCATCGAAGGACTTATTTTATCGAGAAACGTCGTGTCTTTTCTTTCGCTCGTCATTTCTACTATCTATACGAAAAGCGTGACTCTTTGGATATTCTGTTTGATTTTCATTTACTCTTGAACAGTACCATCAATGTTGAGTGCAGGAAGTCCCCGATCACGGTCACCATCTGAGTCAACTGTAGCAACATCTGTACGTACAGGACCAACGACTAATGTGACTTCACAAGTATCTCATCAATCGTCCATCGTAGAAGACGATGAAAGTGGTTCGTATGAAAAAAAAAACTTTGATCTTATTGAGATTTTTCATGGCAAAAGGTCATTTTAGTTCAACAATCATCTCGCGCATCTACACCTCCGCCACCTCCGCCTCCGCCGCCTCCACCGCCTCCACTATCTTCGAATTTTGGAAATACCACCAAATCATCTACACGATCATCAGTTACACCTTCGAGTTCAACAGGATCAACAGTTAAATCAAGTGGATCTGCTTCACGAACAAACACTGGAACGGGTTTTCGACGACCTACTCCCCGTCGTAGTACCTCCAATAGTGAAAGTAGTGGTTCACAAAGAAAATTCAATCCAACAAATAAAAGCAGTACAGTACAAAACATAGTCAATCGAAATCTTAGCGGACAAACCAAAGGAACTAACAATAACTCGTCAACAGTTATTTCTCGAACTCAAGTAACAAATAATACGACGAAATTGAGTACTTTTGAAAAAATCGATCAAAAAAATGGAACTGCGACTTATCTTGGTACTGGTACATATGCACAATTAGAAGATTGTATACGAAATTGTCTATCAAAAAACCAATCGTCTGGTAATTTTCCTTTTCCGTGCACAACAACGTCAATAAGTTCTACATATAAAACTCTTAAACGTGCATCTGTACTTGAAGATTACAGTTACGAAGGAATCACTGCACCACGTGAACAGATAAATATTTCAAGCAATAAGTTTCCTCATTACAGTCAATCCTATTATAATTATCATACAAGCCATCATGCTAAACATGCTCTCGATCTTCCACTCGATGAAATTCGTCAAGTCAATGATGCACTTGCTAAATATGGCATACCCGTTTTTTCACACATCGATCAATCGAATAATTTCAACAATCGACCACGTCCTGTCGGAGAGATTCTTTCGGCATGTCAACAATTACTTGCCGATCCATTACTTCGATCACAACAGGGAAATGCTGTTCAACATGTTTGGAATAATATAGTTAATCATTCACCTCAAACATACACACAGGGTTACGCATCACCAGCTGTAAAAAGTGTTGCGTCTCATCTATTCGGTAATCCATATCAACCACCAGTTCAAAGCGTGGCATCCCATATTTTTAATAGTCCACCACAAAACTCATATTATACAGCTCCACCTCCTCCGCCTTCTTACCCTTCTTATCCTTCCTATCCTCAACAGCAGCCCCCGCCACCGCCCCCGCCATCGTCTGGTTCTGGCAATGCTGGTCAAAGCGTTCTAGCACGTTTATTTGGTCGATAATATCGGACATGACAAAAAAAACTCTTTCCGGTCGTACGAGTGAGAGTGATAGATTTCATAAAACATTTTCTTTTATTTCAATAAAAACATATCAAAAGAAAACCAATGCATTCATGTTCATTGCTGATTCATTTTTCATGAACTAAGAATACATTCATTTTTGATTACCCTATCAAAAACGAGTTTTCATGCTCTTATGACTTTTGGGTGTATAAATCAAAAAGAAAGGATAAAGAAAAAATTCGAAGGACAATCAAGGTAATAGATCGAATCAAGGTTTTAATAGACTCACTTGTATAACTTGATCTGTCAGGGTAAGTCTTGTTCGATCGTATCATTGAAAACAGAAAAGAAAAGACAATGAAAATCAATTAAAAATCTATCTATATGCTCTCATCATTGTTTCAATGTTGTCAACAACCAAAGTCTGCTCGAGAGAACGAAATCAATCGAAATGTAAGTGAAGCAAACGACCAACGACATGAAAATGCAGATAATGATTCTTTTCTTCTCACAACATCATTTTCATTTCATAATATGAATACACCGATTGATTATTCAAGTGATGGTACATCGTACTATTCCGAAAGTATGACTGACAGCATTTCAAGTGAAGAGAATGGACGAAAACATTATGTTTACAATCCATTGTATATCGAATATCCTATGAAACACAGTCGAAACGTACAACGATTGTCTCGACCAACGATTACTATCGTTCATCTAGCAATTGAACGAATTATGAAAGATCCACGTAGAATAATCTTTTTCTTTGCTCAGAATTATGTTTTCATACATCATTAGATTTCTAGATTGGGAACAAGTTGAACCATTCAAAATTCAATATAACGACTTTCAACATCAACTGCAGTATTCAGTTTTGATATCGAATTTCTTTCGATTGATTTCTAATTTTAGTTTTACGAAAATTCTACACGAAACAGCTACGGATTTCTCCTCATGTCAACAGAATATTATTCATGAACATCAACCAATTATTTATTTCTATCAGCCAGATGACGACAGTCTATCAATGACAAGTGAAATACATGGATTTGATTCTGCAACTATTGATATATTCAAACCGAAACAATCGACATCTACTGATAACATACAAGCACGAGTCAAAGATTTTCTTTCTTTACCTCATAACTTATCACAACATCGAATTGAACAACCTGCAAAGGAGAAAATATCACGAGAATCGAAAAATGTAAAATTTTCTATTCTATCATCACAATTAAATAATCACATTGATTATTAAAATACTTGGTAAATTTTAACTTCCTTTTTTTATGTATATTTACGTTATAAATAATAAAAATAAAGACTAAATAATAGCGAACAAAACTAAATAACTGCAAAAATGAATGTACAACAAGAAGAAATAACAAGTTCACTGTATGAAAGACGAATACAAAAGCACCGGGCTATGAACACGTAGGCAATCGCCGGGATCGTTTTGATGTACTGACTGCGCGTGATATTCCATTGGATAGAATCTCAATATTAGAACTAGCACGTTTTTTTGTTCGAGACGCTAGAAATTAGAGAAGAAAATCAATGTTAATGCATTTCGAATCAGAATGTGTGTGTTTTTACGAGGTGGAATGGAACTTTCGATTTGTCGTGAAAGATCATCGGCTACTTCTAAAAAACAAAACGAAATTTCATAAAGATATAAAATAATAATCAAGAATTTATCTACCGTTTACAGCTCGTGGTTGATCTGTAGTTTCATCTGTAAAAGATTTAAAAAAAGAAAACTTTATCGAAAGGAGATAGATCATTAACTGACTTTGTAAGATCGATGGTCGTTCTTCAATATCCGGGATAATTACCGGTTGATCATTCACTGAAGAAATAAAAATATAAACATAAGATTTTGATCAAATCTAAATGTGAAATTTCATGCCTGTATCGTCGACAGAATCGTCTTGCGTTAAATCAATCAACGGTGGAGACTGTACACTGACAGATAAGACTGCTTCTGCTTCTTCTTCGTCATCAGTCGATGTTAAATCAATTACAATCGGATCTAGATTGAGAGCATGTTCAATTCCATCATCTAATGTAAAACGATGATTTTATGCATTTTGAAAAATGACATGACTCAATTTACTTAATGGATCATGTTGAACTTCGTTTTCAACTGATTCTATCGCTGGACTGTCAGATGTTTCATCTTCAACTTCACTTTCTACAGGTCCTGCAATTGATTCTCGTTGTACGAATATAATTTCATCATCTAACACATTGTAATTTCTACCAGCATCTAGAATACAAATTATCGAGTACAACCAATAGATAAAACTAAAAAAAAACTACTTTGAACGTCGTTAGACAATGGCACCGGTGAGTCTGCATAGTTATATGCAGGCATTGGACCTAAAAGTAAATGTTGATTAAGTATTTCGAAGTAAAGAATTTTAAAACAGACATACTTGGGATGTATTCATGCTCGTCCGTTGGTTCTAAATAAAAGAGCATTGTTTAATGAATAAAAATTCAATAGAATTTACCATGTAAATTTCTCTCTTGATCCTGTGCTTCGTTTATCGTATCTAAAAGTAAGACCAATCGATTATCAACGGTCAATAATGAGTTTTACCCAACGTTGGATTATTAGTCGGTAAATGTTGCACATCTCCAAACTGAATGCCTCCATCTGTGGTCAATGTTTGGTTGGGTATCGCAGTTGTATTCCCAAAAACATTCGTTTCAACTTGAAAAGTACAAAAATGATATTTATCGTAATTTATTTCAAAGTCAAACCTGCATCTGCGAAAATTTGCGCACTTAAATCTATACAAATGAAATAGAAATAATTTATCTTAATAATTAAATAAATCTTTTTTTCTTTCGTACCGATTAAGCCAGTGGTTGTAGACATGTTTTTTTTTATCACGAGATATCTAAAATTATCGTTACAATTCGATGCCTTGTTTATCTCTCTTTATTATTCTGATGCAATACTTATGCACTTTGCATTTAGAAGCGAAGATGTACCGTAGAAAAAACTTCATCATTTCATTTTACTCAGTTTTTTTTCGATATTTTTATTGATTTTTAACAAAATACAGAAAAGTATGCCTAGATATATTTTATTTAAAAAAGATTAGAAATCAATAATTTTAACTAAGAACTCGCTCTTGTGCAATACTAGTAAACCGAACCTGCTCATCGCTTACAATAAAATTATTCGTAAAATTTCAAACGCCAATTACAACATCATCCTGCAGATGGTCGCTGTTGCTTAAAAAAACGAAAATTGAGCATAACTTTATTCATGAGACTTCCAATTTCGTCCTTGGTTTTTCTAATTAAAAAACTTTCTAACACTCTCAAAATAAGCCAGATTTCGGCTATTGAATTCAATTCCCATTTGACCTTAAGTTTTTCGACGGTTTTTGTTATTTGATAGAAACAGACAAGACCTTGTTCTTGTTACTTTTTCCGTTCAACATAACGAACTGTCTACTTTTCATTCCTACTATTTACCGGTATCTGTCCTTGTGCATATCAATAATTATTTTATTTACACGTGTCATGCACGCGATGGCTTTTTCCGACTCCCATAAGGTATCTGATATACTTCAGGAAAAAATATATAGATCTATACATATATTTGACTGTAAAATAAATTAAATTAAAAGACTTTTGTGAACCATTGGACAAGCACAGATAATTCCCATTATATCCGAATTCAGTTATTTTTAAACAAGTACAGAATAATGATGCATGCTTACGGCCATACCACGTTGAATACACCAGTTCTCGTCCGATCACTGAAGTTAAGCAACGTCGGGCTCGGTTAGTACTTGGATGGGTGACCGCCTGGGAATACCGAGTGTCGTAAGCTTTTTT
>Ga0209914_1000156_pt1 | contig 102161 bp, 123 predicted proteins | sample ThiBiot_500_plan_FD_183949 | JGI IMG/M metagenome (GOLD analysis project Ga0209914, IMG submission 183949) | Wastewater bioreactor microbial communities from Cape Town, South Africa - Thiocy_cont_500_plan (SPAdes) | ecosystem: Engineered > Bioreactor > Thiocyanate-remediating >...
GAAGTGGATGCTAGAGTATCGAAGTTTGGCTTTTGAATTGATTCAAACGTAGGAACTTCAATTGGACTTATCATCGACAAACGATTTTCACTTGGTGTAGCTAAATATAAAAGAAAAGCAAACTATTGCATCAATGAGATTGTCAAAGAAACAAACCATTGTTCATTCGTCGAGTAAATTGAAGTAATTCATCCATCGCATTCGTTGTATCCTTTTCAACAATGTAAGGTTTCTGAGCAGTTTCTAACCAATTTGATTGTGTTTCAATGTTTTTCTTGGGCATGATTTCATTATTTACCAATTGACAAACTGTCTGCATCATCGTTTGTAGAGTAGTTACTTGATTTTCGATTTTCTCTTGAAAATCTAATTGATTTCTCATCATAATCGAAATTCGATCTTTCAAATGATGAATTTCATTTGAACTTGAAGCACACTTGAACGAACAAACAAACAGATGAATGAATTCTCAACGAACTTTCATTATTACTTGTTTAACATGACCAACAAGCCCGAGAAGTGCATTCGCAAGCGTTGTGCTAGATGAATTTGACAATAGATCGGTTTTATTAGATTCGAAGCCTGTCATCATCTCGAGATTATATAACTCCGATGAGAGACGAATAATCAACTGAAATAGAACGGCTTTTTTTTCTTTTTGTGTGTGGTCGAATGTTTCCTATACTTTTCGGAATTGACTGGTTGATTGATCCATATCTGACGTGATTGAAATATTATCATTATTAAGATTTGTTCGTGGACGAGATTGTGAACGAGTTTTTCGTATTGCTTCATTAGGTGGATTCCAATCGGATGATTGATGACTCTTTGCTGATATTGGCCTATTTATTTTCGTAGATCTTCCAACACGAGTCGGATTCTTGTCCGTTCTTGGTCCACGTTGAGTCATTAATAATTCTTGTAAAATTCCTAATTGATTTTTTCGTAGATCATTGAGTGCTGTAATTTTCTTTCGATTCTACATTTAAGAAGACAAAAAGAAGGAGTATTTTATTTTGTTTTATCCTGATAGTTTATTACAAGCTCATCATCGCTGATTGTTGACTAGAATAGAAACAAAAGAAAAATAGAGAACAGAATCAAAATTTCATCTTACACGTCGTACAGGCGCTTTCGACATGTTCAAAATGAACTCTTCAATATATTGGATCATTGAAAAAAAAAGTGTATTCCTATGGTGACCACACATGTTTGCAACGTGCGTCATCTATATCTCGGATAGACGATGCGTAAACTCGTGCTTAGCAACGATAACAGAACAAAAATGTTCTGTCGATTAAATCTCATCTGTCAAGATGTTGAAAGGTGGATTATTGCCATCACCTGTTATTGTTCCATTATCATCGAATTCATTAGCATTAAAAAATAAAATTCATACGCAAACTTTTGTTGAACTTCGATCAGGTTGAAATTCATGCTTTTGTTTTGATGAAATCTGCAGATTCGTGTGATTTAGATGTACCAAATGCTCGAATTTATTTTACAGTCGATGGTTCGAAACCAGATGCGTTTCAAAACAATCGATCAACGAATTTATATCGAGGTGCTTTTCGACTTGGACATGGCAAACGAATTGTCAAAGCAATTGCTGTGACAAAGTAATTCACTTTTTATCTCTCTCTCTCTCTCTTCATTTGCAAATACTTCATTCGATATTAGTAATGGATCACGCGAAAGTAATGTCATAACAAAATACTTCGATGTCAATGATATTTACACGGATGAATATATTGATGAAGATCAAAATTCGAATAATGAAATACTTCCTGATTTTGATCGAACTGCTTGGAACGAAGCATTTAATCCTGATGGATCAACTCAAGATTGGATTGAAATTCCGTATGAATGCACACGCGAACCGATTGTTCAACCCGTTCGACAAACGGAGATCAGTCATGAAGATGAACGTTTTTGGGAACGAAAATGTAAACCATTAAGTCCTGGAAATGGTAATTGGAAACGAACGATGGAGCATGTCTTTCTAAATTTCTATCAATTCGTGAAAAATGAACCACAATTACGCGAACTTTTCGGTTGGAAAATATTCGGACGAGTGAATATCTACATCTAATGTTTTTTTTGTTGTTGTTGAATAGAAATTTATTTAGATTGAAAATGCTTGTTTAATTGATAAAGGTGGAAGTTATCAAATTTTGACTACATTTAAAAAACCATTGGGTGAAAAAACGACATTCGAAGAACCTATGCTTCCTATTCGAAAATCAAGTGGAAAACGTCGATCAAAAAAACGAACACATTCACCAGTACCGACCGTTGAAGAACAAGAACAAAGACAATCAAAATCACCGATAATCTATACTGAAGAAATCGAAGTCAGATTTTATTTTCGATTCATTAATTAGTTCTCATATGTAAAGTTGTTTTTAGGAACAAGGAACTCTCGAACCATTTGCTAATTTCAATGCTGATCAAGGTAAATTGTTCGAAAATTAAAAAAAACAATCCGCATCAATTGTAATCTGCAGATTGTGATAGCATTCGAAAAGCAATCAAAGGTCATCATACAGATGAACAAGTTCTCATCGAAATTCTCGGCAATCGAACTGTTGATCAACGTATCAAAATTCGAGATAAATACAAAAATCTTTTCAATCGAGTTCGAAACATCTAGACAATGTCACTCAACAAAAATTTCCTTTGTCTTCAGGATTTAGAATTCGATATCAAAGACGATACATCGACTAGTTTTCGTAAATTAATCCGAGATCTTCTCTATTCACCAATTGAATACGACTGCAATGAATTTCAACGAGCAATCAACAGTCTATCAGTGGATGAAACCGTTCTCATCGAAATTTTAACGACAAGATCAAATAAACAGTTAAAATACATCGCCAATCTCTATCCAAAATGTAACATAAGCATAAGTTCATCATTCAAAGAAAAAAGCTATTTTCAAATTTAGTATTTGATCGTTCACTGGAAAAAGAAATTTCCAATGAAACCAATGGTCCTATCAAACGATTATTGTTAACATTAGCTCAATATGAACGACCAACATCGAATGAAATCAATGAAGATGAAGTTAAAAAAGATGCAAAAGCTTTACATCAATCAGGAGACAAAAAATGGGGAACTGATGATTCGAAATTTATTCAACTTCTTTCAAAACGAAGGTTCATTCGCCTATTTGTTTATCTACGATTTCTATTGAATTGAATTTTAAATAGTGATGTACAATTACGAGCGATTTTTGAAGGCTATGGAAAATTCAGTGAACACGATATCGAAGAAGATATTCAATCGGAAACGAGTGGAACATTTAGAAAAGGATTATTAGCTGTTGGTAGGAAGGATATTGAATATCAATCGTTTGAATTCACATATTCACTCTAGTTCGTACGATGAGAAATCGACCGGGATTTTTTGCTCATCGAATAAAAGATGCTCTTCAAGTAAAACACGAATTTGATCAAGATATTCTCAATAAATCATTGACATTTAGGGAGCAAATACGAATGAAGAAAATCTAAATCGTTTGTTCGTCACTCGTTGTGAAGTCGACATGATACAAATCAAACGAGAATATGAAAAACTAATGCAATGTTCACTCGAACAACATATTGAAGTAAGATTGGCAATGTGCAGATCGATTTTCTTAAATATATTCATTCAGAATGATACGAAGGATGAATATCAGGAGATTCTTCTCGAATTAATCAAAGATCCAGATCAACGAGCACGAAAACGTCCACGAAAACATCGAACACCAACTCCTACTCGTGACAAACGAGAAATCATCGAACAACCCGAGATTTATCGAGAAGAAATCATCGTAAATCAATTAACCTCTTTGCTTTTTTTTTTGAAATAGTTTCGTTTTTCTTTTAGCAACAAGGAACTATGATTCCTGCAGCGAATTTCGATGCTAGTCGAGATGCTGATGCTTTGCGTAAAGCGATGAAAGGTCTTGGAACGGATGAAAAGACTCTCATCAATATTCTTGGCAATCGAACAATTGATCAACGAATGCAAATTAAAGACGCTTTTAAGACAAAACACAATCGCGTAAGAATTCTATCAGATAGTTTCTTTTCTGAATTAAGAAAAAATATGAAATTAGGATTTACTTTCCGATTTGAAATCGGAAACATCGGGAGATTTTCAAAATGTACTCGAACGTTTGATGATGAACGCAGTTGAACTCGATTGTTTCGAATTGAAAAAAGCGGTTAAAGGTGCAGGAACAGATGAAGAAGCATTAATTGAAATTCTTGCCAGTCGAAGTAATAAACGTATTCGAAAGATCAACGAAACGTACAAGCAAATGTATTCGAAATCATTGGAAAAAGATGTTAGTTCAGATACAAGCGGCGAATTTCGTCGTTTGTTAGTTATTTTAATGCAGGGCCAACGACCGGAAAGTTCCGAAGCGAATAAGAAAGAAATTCGAGCTGATGCACAAGCATTAGCCGATGCTCAAACGAATCGATTTAAAGGTGACGATGCCAAATTCAATGAACTCTTCGCCGATAGAAGTGACACACAATTGAGATTGATCTTTGATGAATTTGCCAATTCAACAGGAAAACCAATTGGTAAGACAATACAGGAATTATTAAGAATCTTTTTTTTGTTTTTAAATTTGAGTAGAAGATGCAATTAAAAAAGAAACGAAAGGTGACCATCAAAAGGCACTGTTAGCTCTTGTTCGTTGTCTTCGAAGTCGTCCGAATTTCTTTGCTGAACAATTACGAAATGCTGTCAAAGTCTGCACACATCTATCGATTCTTATCTTTGTTGATAATTGATTTTCGTTTTTTTGTTCAAGGGTTTGGGCACAAAAGAATCGACATTAAATCGAATTATCATTACTCGATCGGAAGTTGACCTCATTCAAATCAAATTAGCCTACCAGAAACTGTTTAATCGCGATTTAGATCGTGATATTCGTTCGGATACAAGTGGTGATTATCAAAAACTACTTCTAGAAATCCTTAAAGACCCATCTCAACGTAGTTAAACATGCTTGTTTTTCTTTAAATAATAAACAACACTAGCACATCTGATTTAAAAAAAAAGAGATTTATTGATTATTCGGAATGATTCAAATCTAATCAGTAAAGTCAACGCCCAATTTTTCTTGTTGTTTTAATTTCTCTTGTGCATCATTCTGTAAAGTTTCCAACTAAAAGCAAAAAATGAATTTCGAATATTATTTTTAAAAAAAAGATTAAATAACAAACCTTTTCCAAAGTCAATGATTTCAATGGCATAATCTTCGGTTTTGAAATGACATATTTCAATTGTTCATCGAAATAGAGTAAACCTTGTGTAGGTAAATATTCATCAATATGATCCGACATCTACAAATGGAAGACAAACCCTACAATCGATAGAAATCACCCTAAATGCATAACTTAAATGAATAAACGGAACAAAAATAAAATAAATGAATCAGAATTCTCGTGCATAGAATAACTAGACAATTTTAAAATTCTTTAAACTAAAAAAAACACGCGAACACATTGTTTTCAATTTTAACATTTCCATTTGAGGATTTTTCGTTCGGCAACAAATTCACCACGTGGTGATTTCACATTAGATTCGAGTGTAGCCAAATAAACTGGAGTATCAGCACCTTGTTCAGGTGTGCCTGTGCCTTTGTTAGATGTCATATCTGTATTAATATAGCCTGGACAACAAGCATTCACAACAATATCTCGTTCAGGTTTTTCGTTAAAAATTCGTTGTTGAATCAGCGTTGCGGCTGTCAACGCGATTTTACTCATGCCATAGCCTGAATTCGGATAGCCATCATCTTCATGTGAATTTTGTTTTGCTTTTCTAATTCAAAATAAAAATGAAAAATCGTCATTATTGACGCATAGATAGTTTACTTGATGAAATCACTGAGAACATCAGAAACAGTTTCAATGGTCGCATCATTAGCAATTAAAATATGTCGTTTTTGTGGATCTTTTATTGATTCTAACATTCCCGCTCGACTAGATACGTTAACAACTCTACAAATAAATCATCGACGAATAGAAAATAATCCTATTAAAATAACAAACCGTGCATGATTACGCAGAAGTGGAAATAATGCATTACAAACATTGATCGTACCGAAAAAGTTCGTTTGTGCTGTTATTTCAGCTTGATCACCGAATGGTGTCACATCGTTGTGCTAAATGACAAAAGAAATTCTTTTTCTCCCTTCTTTTCATTGGTTTCTATTTACTTTGAAAGCAATAGCTGCATTATTTATGAGAATATCTAATCCACCGTGAGTTTTTTTAATGTAATCAGCTAGATGACGAATACTTTCAACATTGGTTATATCCAATTGATGATATTTGACTTTATCACGAGCATCAGGATTCGATTCTTGTAGAGTTTGTAACGATTTCAGACCGAGTTCTTCATTTCGTGCTGAACAAACGAATTAATTATTAGTTTTTTTTTTCTTTTTTGAATGAAATTTACCAGTTAGATAAATAATTCCATCGAAAACTGAACACAATTTATCTATAATTGCGTAACCAATTCCTTTATTCGATCCAGTAACCTAAATTTTCAATCAATCTTCAAAAGACTCGTCTTCTCTCTCTCTTTCTCAACTTACAATAGCAACTTTCTGTGCCATTAAATATTCGTCAGTATCAAGCTAGCTGAAATATTAATCTAAAATCAAATACCAATATCCATGAGTTACAATATAAAATGAAAAAAAAGAATGAATAGGAATGTCAATTGACGATCACCATTGATGTTCTCCGCAATTCTCATCAAAATATTTTCCTGTTGGTCCATCATCTGGTAATGTTGCAAGAAAAACTGTTGATTTTGCACCGATTTCAACTGAATGTCCATGAAAACCAGTTAATTCTGTTGCAGTTAAACCCGGTGTACAACAGTTGACTTTAATATTTGTTTTTTTCAATTCTTGTGCTAATTGATACGTAAACATATTCAACGATGTTTTCGATGCACTGTATGCTAAATGATAGAAGCAATTTTGTTGCGATTGATGAAATGCAAATGAACCAAGACCACTCGAAACATTAACAATTCGTCCTGCTGATGAGTTTTTAATTAATGGTAAAAATGCTTGTGTAACAGCAAATGCTCCGAAAAAATTGACTTCGAAATTGTCACGAATTGTTTCCAATTTCAATTGACTTGGATGTGGTTCTTTAGTATAAACACCACTATTATTGATCAGTATGTCTAATCGTTTATATTCATTGGTAACTTGTGCAACAGCTGCATCAATAGACGATTGATTGGTTACATCAATTTGTATTAATGATACCGGAAGATTTTGAGAACGAAGTTGTTCAATAGCTTTTTGTCCTCTTGATAAATCACGAGAGCCGACAAGTACGTGAATGTTCTGTTGAGCCAGCTGTCGTGCAACTTCAAAGCCAATACCTTTATTTGCACCGGTGATTAATGCAATTTTTCGATTATCATTTTTATCTACCGTTGTCATTTGTGTCTAGCACGTTGTCAAGACTATTCTATTTCAAACGTATGCGCGATGATCATCATCAGCATCGTCATAAATTTATTTATTTTCTTTTTTTTTTCTTTGTTTCTTGATTGGCTTAGAGTAGACGAATTAGATCAACGGGAAAACAGTCCGTTAGATTATTTGTCTGTTGGGTTTTTATTTGTTTTTATTTGTTGTTTTTTTTCCTTCTTACATTTCATTATTTCTTGTTCATAGTTGCTGTTAAGTTTGAAATTACAGAAATCACTCGCTAAAAACATGGCAACTACAGATCCAACCCCAATGAATACAGACGATGTCGATCAGCCAAGCGGTTCATCAACAACTGATTCATCAACGACACAACGTAAACGATTCGAAGTGAAAAAATGGAACGCTGTCACATTATGGGCTTGGGATATTGTTGTGGATAATTGTGCTATCTGTCGAAATCACATCATGGATCTTTGCATCGAGTGCCAAGCCAATCAAGCAGCAGCAACAACAGAAGAATGTACTGTTGCTTGGGGTGTTTGCAATCATGTATGTATTTGTGTATAAATATCAATTCAAGCAAAAACGGAACATGTTTTTTGACTTTTATTTAGGCGTTTCATTTTCATTGTATTTCACGTTGGCTCAAGACGCGTCAAGTCTGCCCACTAGACAATCGTGAATGGGAATTTCAAAAATACGGTCGTTAAAAAAATTCGCAAAGCACTAATTGACTTCTTTCTTCTTTTTTTTGTCTTAATTCCAAAAATAAAGGATCATACTTATTTTTTTTCTTCTTTTTTTATGATTAAACTGGAAATCTAACATATACTTTCGTTCTTTCAGATGTATGATTGGAGACTGATCGATAATGACCTTTTTCTTCTCATTCTGTGTCTCTTACTAATAAAATAGAGCATCCAACTAGTCGTTTTCTTTTTTTTTCTTCTCTACACGATAATATCTGTCGCCATCCACTCCTTGTTTTTTATTTTTAGTTTCTTTTTCTACATTAGAAAAAGAAGAACAGAAAAAAAATCAAAACATAGAGTAAGATTGATATGTTCTCTGTCTACATGTCGTGCATACGTTTATTCTTTCTTGATTCACATTCATTTTTATTTTTGCAGATCTCATGAATAAGACATAGACGAAAATAAATAAATGTGCGAACAAACGAAACGATATTTTTCTCCTCGACTTGTTGACTACGTGATTATTGTTGGTTGTCGACATCCAAATGAACATAATCATGTAACACAAACACCTGAACTACTACGACGTTATCCATTAGAAGATCACAAAGATTTTGCCTTACCACCTGATGTCATTTTTTTCTGTCAGCCCGAAGGTTGTATTAATACAGGTCATCAACGAACGGGCTTTCGTCAAATGACATCGTTTGTTTTTACTCTAACGGAAAAAGATTCGAATCGACAACGTTTCGGTATTTGTGTGAATTTCTATCGGCATTTTTCTCGACGACGATGTTCGATACATGATCAACAAACAAATGACGATTCATCGGAATCATTCACAGACAATAACGATGGACAAAAACAAAAGCATCGATTGAGAAATAACACGCTCACATCGATTTGTATTATCAGTCATCATCCATTTTTTACACGGTTTCGTGAATGTTTAGTAACATTGAAAACAATTATTGATGCGTGTAACGAACGATCGTGTGCAAAACGCACAGGTGCAGCCAAGGGTATTTCAAAGTATGAAAACGAAAATGAAAAATAGTCAAAAAAAGAAAAAAGAAAATTTTCCTATTGTAGAGAAACAGTTTGGGGTGTGCTGACAGGTCAAGCCTGTGAGTGTACATCTAATCTAGTTGGTCATGAAGTTCGAGAGATTGAAACATGGATTTTACGTTTACTAAGTGCACCGGTTTCGATTCCTGGCAAGACAAAAATATTGGTAAATATAAGAATGTGTTTTTTTTTGTGTTTTGTTTTCTTCATGAAAATTCTATTTAGATTGAAACGTTACCCAACGAGCCACCAATGCTATTTGCTTTACCTGATCATACACGTTTCTCTCTCGTAGATTTTCCATTACATCTACCATTAGAATTATTAGGTGTTGATTTATGCATAAGAGTCTTAACGTTAATTATGTTAGAAAATAAAGTAAAAATTCAAATTCAAGGATAGTCTTTTTTCTTTACTCAGTATATTACATTTTTAGGTGGTTTTTCAATCTCGTGATTATAATGCATTGACAATGAGTGTTCTCGCATTTGTTGCATTACTCTATCCACTTGAATATATGTTTCCAGTTATACCATTATTACCAACATGTATGACTGGCGCCGAACAGGTTTGATGATGAAAAAAAAAACTAACGATTATCAAATAAAAACTTGTTTTTTTTCTCTTTTGTCTCGTTGTAAAGCTTTTATTTATTCCAACGCCGTTTATAATTGGTGTACCGGCTAGTTTCTTTCCGTACAAAGGCATGCCAGCAAAGAAATTTGATGATATTTGGATTGTTGATCTTGATGCTAATCAAATCATCGAACCTCAACAAGCCGAGCCATGTTTTGACATTCCCGAATTTGAATATAATATTCTAAGTAATCATTTAAAACAAGCATTAGGCAGTATGTCAATTGATCCTGAGCCAGTGCAAAGTTTTGATGCTATGCTCAACGATAAGTCATATTTAATGTCAGCAAATACAAACATTCCATTACCGTCAACATCCTACAATCCGTTTATCTATGGAAATGATGTTGATTCAGTTGATATAGCAACACGTGTAGCGATGGTTCGATTTTTTAATTCGCCGAATATCTTAGGTCATTTCAATGAACATACGAGAACGTTGAGATTACATCCGAGAGCTGTCGTTGCTTTTCAATATAGTAGTTTCGTACGATCGAGGCCAGTTAAATCGGCATTTATTATTCGATTAGCTAAAACTCAAGCTGTTGAATTCTTTGCTGAATGGTCGTTGTGTCCGGATAATGTCGCGTTTCTACGTGTTCAAACAGGCGTTTATGATCCAGCATTGATTGGTGATAAACCGAAATGGTACAGTCGAAATTTAACATCGATTCCGTTCAGTATCATCGAAGAGAATAGTACACTTGGTCAAGCTGTAAGCGCTTTTAATAACAAAATCAATGATGTCGAACATACATCAACAGGTTGGTCATTAATCGAGAAAGAAAAAGAAAAAACAAACTCTGTGTGTTTGAATTTAGATGAAAGTGGTACTGAGTCAGAAGAGGATACAGCAAATCCTGATTATTCTTCATTGACAGAATTTGTCTCGGAAATGATCAATAGCGAAATATGTGGAGAAATTCGAGGTAAAAATTTTCGAATTTCTTTTCATTGTTCATCTTTGATATGTTTATTATTTAGTCGCAAAAATCTATCCTGCAAATCAAGAGAAAACTGCTTGTGTTGAATATTCGACTGTTTACAGTCCACCCAAAGAATTACAAATACCAGATGGTTCGAAAAAAGAATTAAGTCCAACGCCGAGTGGTAATGAATCTAGTCAATCGATGAGTGAATCATCGATAAGTTCAGGTTCGAATTCACTTTCAAATTCGGGTCTCAATTCGCCAACTGAAGACACGCCCGAACCGTATCCCGATCTGTCAAGTGCAATTCACGATCTCGATTCGAAATCGAGTTCAGCAACGATCACACCCGTGACAAAAAGTTTTCCTAAACCATTATTCGATACGAAAACATTGCCAAGCGGTGATAATTCCGTTCAATCAACATCGCCTGAACATCGACCCAAAGTTCAACCGACTAGTCAACGTACGAGTACAGTCGTATCTCGAACGAATAGTAATGATCTATCGAATAAAACTCCACGATTACAAAAGGCAGATTCAGAAAATCAATCATTTATGCAACACGTTGGCGATGAATTGAACTCGTCCGTAGCTGGACGAGTCGTTTCGAATATGGCTAAAATGGCGACGAATAAAATGTCAGAATTACTCGATGCACCTCGTCATTCGATCACATCAATGCCTCGTGCTAATCGACCGCCGCCATTTCCTTTTCCGAAACCGAATCGTAAAGTTGAAAAGCCCAGTTTAGTCAAGCAAACACTTGCAACTTCATCGAATCTCATTCGACAACAGAGTGTTGAATCGAAAGCGAATACACATAGCGAAAATCAACAATTTTTAAAAGATATTGTTAACAATGTTCTCGATGGACAAGGCATTGGCTGGTTGAAAATCAATCGAGTGAAGAAACTAATGGAAGATGAAAACTATCGAAATTTTGTATTGAGCCGATTGAATACGAATTTAGACAAGAAATATTCCGACGAAGACGATCATATCGAAGATGTCGTACGTGAAATTTCCTTTTTTGCTTTCTTCTATTTCGTATCGAAAACCAAACAATTCCTTCGTTGTAGAAAATCAACCGTACAATATTCAAAGGCATGACAAATATCCTCCGAGCTGTTATTCAAGGTCTCGAAATTACATTCGAAAATAACGGACTCGGCGGTATGGCATCGACTGTTCAATTACTCGAAATCGCTCATACACATTACTGGTTAAAAGATATGAAAAATGATTTAAGCCCAATGTCTGAACGAAGCAGTCCGTTGAATGGTAGCCGAGAAAGTTTAGCATCCATCGATCCCAACATAGCAGCTAATCAAGGTAATTTACCATCGAATATGCAATCATCTCAACAGCAGCAACAGCAACAACAACAGCAACATCCGAATCAAACAGGTTCAAATACAGGACTTGTTGCTCAGCTAGGTAAATTGATCATTATTTGTCGAGTTATTTTCTTTGTGGGTGGATTGAGAACGAAATGGTTTCTTTTATTTTTCATACGAAAATTTCAGGAAGTTTATGGCGCGAATCGAAACTTGCCTTAGCACGTAGTTATGCTACGGCAACACAAGCAAGTATGCATTCAGGAACGGGTGTCGAATTGCGTACCAATCCTAAGCATTCATTTTCACCTCAAATACCGTTCTATTCAACACTAACCGTTAGTCCTTCGATGCAATCTAATATCAATAACAATCTGCGTTCGATAAATACCGAGCAAATACCTGGTACATTTCGTTGTACTAATCATTGTTGTTGTTGTTGTACTTATCCGTGTGCTTTGTTTAGTGTTGTCAGAATCTTTTAAAAAAAAAGCTATCAAAAAAACGAACTAAATTTAAAATTTTTCTATTTGATTGATTTAGATCCAGTTGAGTTGAATGGTGATGAGTATCAGAATATTGAAATCTCTGCTGATAAACAAGGCCAAAAATCTGACAATCAAACTCGACCTGATTCATTGAATATTACGAATGATTCCACATCGAAAACACGTGTCAATGCACAACCACCACCAGCACGTATAAATTCACTTGCAAATGATGATGAGAATAATAATAGCAACAGTGGAACGGATTCGACATCATCAAGTCGACGTCAATCGAAAATCAATCATCATCATATCCGTGCATCGAATCAACACAATGAGGAGAAATTCAAAGGCAAACAATTGTCGAATGTTCTCACAGCAAAAAGTGCATTCTCGTCACGATTTAGGTAACGAAAAAAAAACTGAAAGTTGAACTTTGAAAATAATAGATTTTATTTTGTTTTCTCAAGATTTCATAATGGTTCATTGATTCAAGTTTCGGACAATAGTTCAGTGACACCCAATGATAAACAATATCTATTTGAAGTGTTAATTGGTAGTTCACGTAGTCATTTGTGGGATCAAATGCAAGTTTGGGAAGATGTTTTTCTCGATGCTGTCGCACAAGAACGAGATATCATTGGACTCGATCAAGGTCCAGCTGAAATGATGGAACGTTACTATTCATTATCGAATTCCGATCGTAAACGTTTAGAATTAGACGAAGATCGTTTACTAGCCGTTATGCTCTACAATCTCATTGCATTCATGATCATGATGCGTGTTAGTAAAGAAGAAATTCGTCGAAAAATTCGTCGAGTACTTGGCCGATGTCATATCGGTCTGGCTATGAGTCAACAAGTCAATGAATTGCTTGACAATATCGCTCATTTAAATGGCAATGATGTCGATCTTCGACCTGTCGGCAGTCGTTTATTGCAAAAGCAAAGTTTTACTGTTCATTGGGGAACGGATAATACAGGCGATATGCTTTTCATGGAAGTTTGGGATGATTGTATCATTCTTCGAAGTGTTCTTGGAGAAGTTTATGATCGATGTTGGTTCGAAAAATTAGTTAATATGACATTTTGTCCGAAAACGAAAGTTTTATGTTTGTGGAGAAAAGCTGATGGCGAAACACAATTGAATAAATTTTATACGAAACGAGTGAGAACTCTTCGATGAACGAATAATTTTGAAAAACAAAACCGGTTTGATTTAGTGTCGAGATTTGTATTTTTCAATAAAAGAAGCTATGGAAAAAGCTGCATCGAGAATGAAAGGTGCATTACCAGGTAATTTGTTTTGAAATTCAAATATTTTATGCTGAGAAATTGAATAACAAAAGGTCAAGAACTTGGCGGAGAATTTCCAATTCGTGATGTTAGTACAGGTGAAGGTGGAATCTTGCAAGTTTGTTTAGAAGGCATCTGTTTAACATTCGAAAATGATAAAGTAAAAATAATTAAACGAATCTTTTCTCTCGAATCAATGATAATCTTTAGGAATTTATTGAATTGCAAAAAATTCGTAAATGTACCACACAAAAAGGCGACATATTCGTTCTCGAAGAATTCGGTAGAGTTTATTTTCTTCTTCTTTTAATAGTGATTTTTTTGTTAAATTAGATCCGAATACGAAACAAATTCTTCTTCGAAAATACAAATCACCAACGGTAAGTAAACACAATATCTGTCTAGTTCGGTGTTGTATCGTATTGTATATCCATCGTAGGCAAGTAATATCCTTCTTGCTTTTCATCGTGTTGTATCTATTTTGGTTGAACGTCGTAAAACATTGTCTGCTACTAGTGTTCCTGCGCTTGCACAGTAAACGATAAATGGTAGTATCGAATTGTTAGTGAATACAAAAAAAAACAATTAAATGAATATTTCGTTTTTTTTTCGTCATTTTAGGCTGATCGTATTTGTTATGCAATCTTATGCGTTTTTTCCTATTTAGCAGCTGGAAATGAGCAACAACAACAACAACAGCAGCCAACTTAGTGATAATATCAGTTCTCTTGTTTTTCGAACGAAAGAGAACGTCTACTAAATTATTCTTTTTATTTTTATTCCTTTCGTCTTCCTTTTTTTGTCTCGTCTAGTCAAACATTTTATTCTCAATAATACAGTGCAAACACAATGATCATTATTCATTATTTCTCTTTTTGTTTTCCTTCGGTTTTTCTTGTCCTGGTTGTTGTTTACTCATTTTTATTTCGTCGACTATTTCTCTGCTCGTTAATTTTCATCTCACATGTGTACAGTGTTTTTTCTCTCTCTTTTTCGCTGTTCCCGATTTTACCATTATACAACAGAAAAAAAATTTCAATAAAACAGAACGACATAGTTCCGAACCATATCTGTTTGAACAATGCTAATGATGGTTACCGAAATAAGAGTTTGCAGTCCTTGCTACCGTGCATATTATAGTGAAAAATAATTATTGAGAATTTAGTAAACTGTTTATTACAGACTGGATTAATTAAGATGGAAAATGACATAGACAAGAACACGGCCACTCTTTTCGATTTAATCTATTTGATTGTGTCAATATTTTATCTCATTTAAATATCTTGCAAATATAGCTATTTAGTATGAGAACTAGAATTGAATTCACTTTCATTTGTTCACAGTTAACAAAAACGACATGAAACCGTTTTTTATGCTCATTATACTTATTTTTGCGAATATTTTCTTTGGTAAAAAATCGAAAAATTCGAATATGCTATTTTTAATATTCTATGTTTGTTGTTTTAGTACAAACTCGTCATTTTGATGAGGATTATTTTCTCGATCCAATAAACTATGATGATCTTGTATCAATATTAAAAACTCGTAAATTCATTCCAGTAAAAAATACTGAAAATGAGCAAATTGAACAATTTAATCCGACTGATAATCAAACCAATTCGCATCGTGGACGAATATTTCTCCCGAATTTTGGTCGTAAATCTCATTGGGACACATTCTTTGGTCGAAAATAGAATTACGTTGAAACAATAAAACAGAATTTCATATATATATACTCATCGTTTATTATCTAGTTTTTTTAAGGACTCATTGAAGCATAGATTCTCAATTGTATGCAGCTTGAAGGAATATGATTGATTTGCTTTTTCCCCTGGTTTTCTCTCTAGTGTACGTCAAGGTCGAAGTATTTTTTTTCTTTCTCTACTATACTTATTGAGTTTACTCGTATAATTCATAAGCCTAAGTGATTATTCAACTGCATCATGAGTAAAAAAAAAGAAAGACAAACAATGTTATAAATATTCTTTGACTTATTAAAAGAAGAATTAATAATTCAGATTCTATCGTAGAAGAGAGAGAGAAACAAAAAGAACCAAATTCCTTCAAAGTTCTAATCGTTTGCAGAACCGATCGACTTCGATTTATTGTTTGAAACCAGAAATGTCAGTGTAAATTATGAGTTAATTTATTCTAACGAGGCTAATTGAAAACTTTCGGCAAGAAACAATCGAATTTCTTTTTCTGTCGATTTTTTAAGCAAACAATAGACAACAATGACATTTTTCTTGTATTACTATGACGGAAAAAAAGATCAAAATAATGCACATGATAATTATTATTTATCAGCTTTTAATTCCCATTCTTTTTAAAAAAGAAAGAACACGTCAAAACAAGCGAATTCCAATTGTCAATTATTAATAGAAAATCTAATTGACATAGACATAATTTTTTTTTCCTATTTTACTATTAATTCTTTCATGCTTTTATTCACAATTCCCATCTCATTTCCACTAAAAGCTTTTTTAATTGTATGTCTTTTCTTTTCTTTCTCTTCTTCTTCTTCTCATGTCTTGTCGTAATATTCGCATCTTGAATTTGAACTCGAGCTAACTAACTAGTATTTTCTTGTCTTTGCACGTGTCATCGTCTGTAAAGCAAATCCTTCCAAATGCTTTGCTTTTTTTTGGAATCATTATTACAGGAAAGAAAATATATAAGTTAACTATCATCTAATGAAAAAAAACTCTGTAAATTGACATCAGGAAATTATAGTTCTTACTAAAGTTAATTTATTTTCAACATAAGGAACAAATCGATTGATTAATATAAACTATAACCATACTCTGACAAACATTTTCTGTTGACAGACAATTCTCAGTTTTTACTGTTACCGAAAAGAAAAAAAAGGAACTACTCAGTAAAAGTACAACCAAACAATCAACTCATATAATACTAACCAATAACCAATCACAAAAAACACTTCGTCGTCTTTTTTTCCTTGATGTTGAAATAAAATTTACTTTATGCAATGTTTTCCTTTATCCTGATTTAATGATGTGAATAACGATCAAAGTAACAGATTCTTTTTCTCTTAGTTTATTGTTCGTTCTGTTGCATGACTAAATCGTAGTACTAGTTCTTTTTTCGTGATTGATATATATATATATATACATGAAGATGAATATGAAGAGAAAAAAAAATGGAGAACAGAAAAAATGACAAAAGAACTCTTTGTCGATTCGGAAGTTGGAAAAAAAAAGAATGATGAAATAGAATAGCTTGTCTGCAACATATAACAAGAGGAAAAAATCTAGGGAAAAAAAACATTCGGATGGTTTTCCTTCTTCTTTCTCTTCTCTCTCGTTTTCTCTCGCTCCCAAAAAACTAAGAAGAAGAAAAAGAAGAAGAAAAAAAAAAGAGAGAAGACAATCAGAAAACATGCGTTAACTTTGCTATTGATTAATATGTGAGTTAGTTCAAACACGCACCAACAAATGAGATCGATCGAAAAAGTTCTCCTTTTATTTCTCATTTACATACAATATGGATATAATATTCGAGATATTCCAAATGTAACATATCAACCTATTCATTCGTATGATGAACACGATTCATTCTAATTCTTTGTTTTACTCTCGTAATTTTCCTTTTCAGTGCACTACCTGTATCGATAAAAACACATGAATATTTGCGTGATCAAATTAATCATCTGACTAGACAATTTTCATCATTAAAATTAACTAAAACTGATCGGATTATGCGTGATATTTATACTCAATCATTAAAAACATTTATTATTGAAAAACGTAATCTATCCGAACTTGTTCACGAGATGGCCAATTATACCAATGGTGCAATTATGAAAAAATTAGAAGCCATCAGAAATTTAGTTAATATTAGTGAACAATCGTATCGACGCTTTGCAGCAACGAATGAAGCAACACGAAATGAAACATCACAATTTATGGAAGTTAGTTCATATTATTTATCGAAAAAAAAATACTCTTTTGTTTTGTTACAATAGAAATACGGATATTTAAGTTCTAAACATATCAAACCAGTAGTTATTAATACTACGAGTGATAATGTTACATCTATAACAACAACAACAACTACAACAACAACGACGACGACGACGACGAGTACAACATCTACAATGATTGGTTCAGGAACAGAAAATCTTGAACAATTAGCAACTGAAGAACTATCAACAACGACAGAGACGACAGCTACTACAAGTTCAACTGATACGCTAAATGATCAAAATCTAATTTTAACCGAAGATGAAGTCGAATATTTGTAAGTCAAATGAATTTCTTCGATTTTGTGTTTTTTTTTCTCAATATTTATTATATGTAGAACTCTAAAAAAAGATTTATATCTTCAACAAAAAAAACATTTCGGTGGTGCTTTTGTTAATATAACTCATAGTACGGTACATGTTCCGACAATAATCTATTCACTAGGCAAAGAAATTCTTCTCACTGCGAATTGGTCATATAATCTTAATCAAGCATTTATTGATAATTATAACCATGATCCAGAATTGACTTGGCAATATTTTTGTAGTCAAACTGGTCTTTACCGTGTTTGGCCCGGACATAAATGGGAGTATCCGGAAGATGACTTCGATGAATTAGATTTGTTCGATTGTCGAGTACAAAATTGGTACATTCGTGCAACATCATCGCCACGTGATGTTGTTATTTTAATCGATGCTAGTGGATCGATGACTGGCTTGAAAAAGTCCATAGCTATTCAAACAGTTGAAACAATTTTAGATACATTATCTGATGATGATTTCGTACAGATTCTTAAAGTAAAACGAATCATTCTTTTTGTTTTCTTTAATTTGTTTTTGCGTAATAGTTTCAAGAAAATCCGGAATTTGTCGATGAATGCTTCCAAAGTGGACTTATTCAAGCAACATTTGAAAATCGACACGTAAGAAGAAGAGAAGAAAAAAACGCCCGAGACTAAAACTAATGGAAGTCGGAAAGATTTTATGCTAATTAAACTTGCATGAATAGTAATTACATAGTTCATGTTCGTATGTCGATACTGATTCGAATGACATTGATAAGTGTTAATTTTTACTTTTGCACTAGTGAATATTTAATATATGCCATAATAATTTTTGTTATTTTGTTTTTTGTTGTAGCGATTCCGTCGATCAGTAAATGAACGCATTGAAACAAAGAATATTGCCAATTTTTCTCGAGCTTTAAATATGGCATTTGATATCTTAGATGACGCACGAACAAATATATCACGTACAGAAAAAGCCAGATTACTATGTCAATGCCATTATCTTTCGACTGATAATCTAACGAACACACAACGTGAAGCCTTTTGTCCATCAGATTTGAATGGTTTTAATTAACGACACATAAATTATCTATCTAATCGGATTGTTTTTTTTTCCTATTCTAGCCGAGCAGTATGAAGAAAAAAATCCATTCTTAGATAGTACAGGATGTAATAAAATGATTATGATTGTAACTGATGGAGCGACAGAAACAGCATTGAACGTATTTCAAACAAGAAATTGGACGCCAAACAATGTCTCAACTTGTCATCCGATTGAAGTAGAACGAGAAAAAAAACTAAAAGATTTTTTTGAAATGAAATTTTATTCTCAATCTAGACTCGTGTGTTTACGTATATGATTGGTAGAGAACTCGGTGATCCCAAACATATTCGCTGGATGTCATGTGCAAATAAAGGTAAAAACGTATGCAAATGAAACTCGAACATATCGTAATTCTTTGATATTCAGGCTTTTTTGCACATGTATCAACATTAGAAGACATTCAAGAAAATGTCGAAGATTACATTCCTGTCACTGCACGGCCCATAGCGATGCATAATGATCATGTTACTGTTTGGAGTAGTGTCTTTCTTGACGTTGAACGTACGTTACCATTGAAATCATACAAATGGTTTCCATATAAAGTAACTGATCTTCAAATGCCAATGGATGAATTTAAAAATAAATCCAAAGTAAATCGAAACGATACACAAATCGAATAGTAATTGAATTTTGTTTTTCGCTTAGCCTGTTAATCTGATGATTTCAATTGCACAGCCCGTACTGAATCCACCGGAACATGTAAAATGCAAATCAATGACTATTTCATTAATTATCTTTTGCTTTCTAGTCTCAAGATGAAACGATTCTCTTGGGAGCTGTTGGCGTCGATATTCCAGTCAAATTACTTCAAGAATTTTCTCCGAAATATCGAGTAACGAGTCCTGATTTCATTCGAAGAACTTCCGCTAGTTATTTCTTCTCTTCTCTGTTGCTTGTAGCTTGGCGTTCATGCCTACTCATTTATGATAAATCATAATGGATATTTAATGTTCCATCCTGATCTACGCCCTGTGGTATGCGTGAACAGAAATGTTCCATTAATGCCTCGCAAAACAAATCTATTATGCGTTCTTTTTTTGATAGTTGGGACCATATCGGAAACAAAATTACCATTCAATTGACTTAGATATGGTCGAAATTCCGGCTAATTTGATGAAATTTGTTCATGTAAGAAGTTTTTCTTCTGAATGAAGGAAAAAAAAGAAATAAAACATAAATCTAATTTATAATTTTAGCCCTTGCCGAATAGTAATATTCAAAAAGTATGATAGTTCAATTTACAAAAGAAAATCAAAGTTTTTTTCGTCTTCCCATAGATTCGAAGAGATATGGTTTTGTCGAATGAAGATCATCGTTCAGCTCGAGTTAAAAAACATCTCGATGACATGGTAGAGATTATTTTTAACAGAACAGACGAAACAAAAAACACATAACATGTCTTTCTTTCTCTTGTCTAATGTATAGAGACGGATTGAGGAAGTTGAACAACATTATTATTATGCTACATTAGGCGATAAAGAATCAAATCCATTTAGTTTGGGCATCGCTGTTCGTTTTCCCTATGGGCAATATCTTGTTCGGACAAAAGCACCCGATCAAGAAAAAGTTAAAACAGGTCAGAGAAAACGATATCCTAATTTAATATGAATGTTGTTTGTATTTAGCTTTGAGATTTATTCTACAACGAAATGTTCGAATAGCTGATTGGATTTATTGCAATTCGACAGCTGAAGATGATATTGGCGATACAGAAGAATCATTTCGTGGTTATTTAAAAGAAAAAATCGAAACAGATAAAATTACTTCATGTATATAATCAAACTGTTTCTTTTTTATTGTAATGTTAAAAGTTTTTCATTTCTCTCTCTCTCTTAGGTCCATATACAGCAAGTAGACAACTAATTTATATGATGATTGAAGAATTGTACATTATGAGTAAATTCGAAAATTGGACATTAACGGGCATGACAGAATCCAATGCAGATAGATCAGCATTTCACGAATTCAAAGATTATGAAAATCAAAGTCATTTACATTGGATTTTTCTCGCAACACGTTCGGGTATAACTGCATACTGGCGATTATATTATGGAGCTAATGAAGATCATATTCGGTTAGCAGAGAACGAGCGAGAGAACTGAAATATTGAATGAATTTTTGTTTGTTTGTTTGTTTGTAGACAATTCGGAGATGTTAATCCTAATTCAATCGAATCGAGTTATTACGAACGAACAATAAATGCAACATTTTCCAATGGTGCTGATCATATCAATGGCGAACATCATGTTTATTCACTCTTCTACGGCATGTCAAATGCACCGGTTAATCATTCACGTAAGAATAAAATTCGATTTTTTATTTCTGTTTATTATAAATTAACTTTTGCTTGTAGAAATGAATTCTGAAAATCATACACAATCGGATGGACAAGGTCCTTTGACGACTTCAGTTATGTATCTCGTTATAACAACAGCGATTTGGATGAATAAAACTGATGATCAGACAAATAATAATCGAAATCTTCCATTCGGTGTCTTTGGAGTTGTGCTACCGTATCTAACTGTTCGATCGACGCATTTTCATGATCTTTGTGTACGAATAGAATTTCATTTTTCGGTTTCAAACATAATTTTTTTGTTTGTTTGTAGGCTAAATTAGAAACAGGTATTTGCTATATTATTGACGAAAATGGTTATATTATGTTCATCAGTCAGCAAGATGGAATCGATCGAAATGTATGTCTTTGTGAAACAAAAAAAAACATGACTAATAAGTTGTTTGTTTTTAGGATGATATTGGCATGTTCTTAGGAGAATTCGAAGGAGCTGTTATGCAAGATTTAGTAGCGAAAAAGATTTTTTCCGAGTACGAAACAAACTCCAATCGAGTATTCTCTTTCTCTATCTCTCGTTTTTATTGTAGGATTAAAATGGTTGATTTTCAAGGAGTTTGTTTGAGGCGACAGATACGTTTTGAAAAAAGTGCTGGAAATATTTTTCGTGGAGTGAGCTTTCGACAAAAATATCTATTTGACAAGAGCATTTCCTCATTTATTTTTAGATCCTTCAAATAATTTTCAAATTAGTCCATTATCTAATCATGTAAATTCGTTTTCGAAAAAAATTAATTTCAATAAATGATCTTTGTTTTTCTTCTTCTAGGTATTTGATACGAGATTTAATCTATGTTCCTCATTGGTCATTTGCTGAGAAGAGATCATTGACAAATAATAGTCAAAATCTGAGTTCTGACGAAGTCAAACCACCAACACATATTCGAGAAAGTTTAAGTAATATTCTTCCAACACATTTTGACTTTCGTCGACCGATTTTACATCATAAAATTACGAATACATCGAAAGATGATGATACAATCGATCGTGTACCCGAATCGTGTATTGAAGAATTTAATCTCTATGTTTCGACATGGAAAGGTTGGCAAGGACCGATACCATCGAAAGATGATCATCTTCGTTGGGAAAAAGTGAACAAAGAAAATACAATCGACGGTACTGTTAGTTGCACACATGAAATACCGAATCTACAAGGAACTCCCAATGAATTTTCCGATGATGAAAATTTCAATACAAGTACAAACGGTTCGACAACAACGCCACCACCGATTCTCATTGCCGAATCGTTTAGTTATTCGCTATCGAAAATACCTCAAACAAATCTCATGCTATTGTATGTTAATCATTCGAAGGAAATATCGTATCTATGTTCGAAACTATTAATTAAACGTAAACCAGTCGAATTTACAAGCGAAGAATTATGTACACGTTTGAAAACGACACCGTATAGAGAACGACCACATAAATGTTATTTTGTTCATGATGGAGAAAAACGGCCATTGTTTAGAAAGTGTGACAATAATCGATCATCGAATGTTCACTACTATTCATTTACTATAGTTATTTTACTTCTCATCATGCAATGGTTGTTTTTGTAAATATTCATACCCATTTTTTTTATTAGCGCTCATCAACCGGTCGTTTGCTTTTTATTGGTTCTTGTTTTTTCTTTTTTTTTCTAATAAATTTTGACCGCAGAGATTTGTATTATTGACTCAAAATGAGTCAGTGGGATCTTATCTTAATTAGCTTTATTTAATAGTAGGTTAACTTTCTAAGCAGGTTAGAATAAGATAATAAAAAATGAACGAATTTCTTGTGTATTTGTCATTGATATTAATTTCGCGAAGAAAAGAAAAAGAGATCAAATTTTTTTTTGTTGTTGTCTGTTAACGAAGTAGAGATAGAAGTAATTACTCAAGCCAGTTAACGGTAAAAAGAAAGCGAGAATGTGTTGGAGAAATAGAAAAGAAACGAGAACGAGAGAGAAACAGACAAACAGAAAGAAAATGCTGTTGATTTGCTGTTGTCTTCATTTGGATTTGGTTTTGTCGCTGATTATAGCTGCTAAATCAAGATCCGATTTACAAGTTGCTTGTAGATGATTTCGAATGCCTTGAAGAGCATTTTTTAAAGCATCTTTGCTTGAAGCACATAACATTTTACGTTTGATAGTGGCAGTATCTGGCGCCCTAATGACACAAAACAATGCATTCAATTGAACGAAAGAAGAAGAAAAATGATTTTACCATGAAATGAAGAAGATTTCAGCACGTGATCCTTCGCTTGTTTCATAGAAGATATCAATAACGGCATATCGTACATCATTTTCAGGCAATTCTTCAAGCATTTCAGCCCATTTTTTGTCTATTATGAAATGGCAACTAGTTATCGATTGAAATTGAAAAGGAAAGTCTTTACTTTTTTCAGCTGGTGGTGCATTTGATGGTGCTTGACTGCCACCTTCTTTGAGCACGACTATCTTTGAAATATCATCACTAAATCCAAGAACGAGATACCCAGTGCTTTTCTTTAATTTAAATTCGTGAAATTTTTCAAGGACTGAATTGTCAACTTTAACCCCCGATGCCTAAAACATAAATCAAAGTAAATCAATTTTTGCATTCAAAGAAATAACGAGAAAAAAAACTATTCGTGAATCACACGTGTTTTCTTACCATGATAATCTACGTAGTTTTGTCTGTATGTGTGTGTGTATGTATGTATTAGTCGAAGAAAGAGAAAAAGAAGAAAGTTAGAACTGTATAGTTGATAATGGTGCGCTATTTTGGATCGCTTTTTTTTTCTTCTTCTCTCTCTCTCATTCGGGTGGATAGATAGATATGTACATACAAGGCGAGCAAAACAACAGTTCTCTATCTTTACGAGCATTGCGAGATGTTCGTACTAGTAGCATTTATGATTCACCGATGAAACAAAAATACAATCGAGCATATTTTCTCTGTGCAACTATAATTATCATCCGTCATCATCAGCCAACGGACGTTATTTCTCCTAGACACACTGCATATATCATCCGTAGGAATACACACTCTCGGATATATACGACGATAGAGAGAAAAGGAGAGAAAGAAAAAAAAAAGAATATATAAATAGAGATATGTACGGTCACTTACAGATCCTGACATGATGTATACTGTGTTGATGGGTTTACGTTTGTTTTTGCTGTTGGTTCAGATGTTAATCGAAAATAAAAAAATTAATTTTTTTCGACATGTTTTTATACTAAAAACCCGATGTTCTCTTTTGCACAAAAAAGGCATGTTTGCTTGTTCATCGAGAGCAATGACGAAATAGGATTTATAACCATAAAAGGCGAAACAAAAACTTCATGAGTCAGATAAGAAACGAAAAAATGAGAAAGCAAACAAGTGAATTAAATCACAAGGAATATTTTCCACGTAAGCTATGTTGATTTTTTATTTGCTAATATGGAAATGATCGTTTTTGAATCTATAATTAAATAAATGCCCTCTAGTTTATTTTTCATAATTGGTCTGAAACGAACCAGTCAGATATGCGTTAGTCATTGTTTGTATGTACGTATTTTTTTCAATCAATTTTCATGGACAATGAGAAGAAACGAAAAAGAAAAACTTTAATAATTTTCACCACAGGTTGTCTCAATGGAATCAAAGCAAAGAAGAAATATATCTATACAAACATATTTAAAACACCATGTATCGACATCATGCAATGTGTAATGGTATCTATGGAGGGTCTTGTCATCATTCTCATGGACCGACGATGTATTCACCGTATGAATTTATAAATCCATTAGCTCTACCTTCACTAAATTCATGTGGTTCATCGTATTATCATGATTATTCTTGTCAACGAGGTTTACCATGTTCGGATTATTCGTATCATGCATGTCAACCACGCGTACTTCCTCGACCGCCAATTGTTCAAACGAATGTTCATAATGATGTTTGTTATTATGTTGACGATCCATGTACACAGATCTATGATGATGTCTATGGAAGTCCGTATCGTTTATCGAGATCAAAAGTTCAATTGGTTGATTTAGCAGATCAACGACGAGTTACAAGACCGAGTCATAATCGAATGGTTGTTTCGACATTTCAACCGGGAGAAAAACGTCAAACTGAACGTATTATTTATCCACGTCCAACAGTCGGTTCACAACGACGAACAAAACTAGTTCCGTTGTATCATTCAGCTGATCCACATTATGCTTTGCCAGCTCAACGACGATCAGTTGTTCGAGAAATCGTACCTGTGGCAACGGTAGCCGACGATCGTCGACAAACAATTAGAGTTCGTTCTTTATCTCCATTGTGATTATTTTTTAAATAATAAAAATAAAACTATTTTCTTGCTCGAAAAAACAACAACAACGAATCTATCACATTGTAGATGAGTAATTTCCTAAAATCAATTCAACCGACATTGAATGAAATCGTTTATGATTTAACTGGTCTAACAGTAAAAGACTACACTCATACGAAGAAGAAGAAGAAATCTATTTCCATTTTTGTTTCAGTTAACAGATAAATTCAATCCATACAAAAAACTATTTGAAGATGCGATTGTTCATCGATCAAATGTTAATTTCGATAAGAATACAGTGAACGGACATGTTCAAGGGTGAGAAGATTACGATTTATTATTGAATTGTTTTTTTAATTTCAATTTTATTTAGTTTAAAACAAAAATATATCATTCATGCTCAAGATAAAAAAGCGGATTTATTAGAACATTTAATCAAACATTTCAATAATCGACCATTACTTCGTCGTCCTCCAGAAGTACGTAAATCAATTTTCGAAAGACTTTATCTAAATTGGGCAGTTTTGTTTTTTGTCTAGAGTGATCTCCATCGATCTTGTTTACAATTCATTATTTCTTTAGCACAACGACCATTAGATGTTAATATCAATAATTTCAGTCATTTAGTTCACGAACAAATCGGTAGAGTTTCTTTTTTAATTGAGCAAATATTTAATTGTTTACTGTTGAATTTTTTAGAGGAATCAAATTTCGATTGGGCTGCTTATTTACTTGGCAGTCAATATGAACAAGAAATCAATTGGAATGATGATTCAACAACGGATGATGACAACGATGATGAGAATGAAAAAAATAAATCAACATTTCTTGAGAATGAAAATAAACAAATGAAAGAAATCGAATGGAAACCAGCTGAAGATATCGAACAGGAAAATCAGTAGATAGAAATTAAACAAAGTATATTTAAGAAAGTTTTTTCGATTCTGTTTTAAGTTCGATACTCGATCGAGAGATTATTACATCTTATTGGCATCGAACAGCATCCGATGATGTCTCACCATCTCTTCGAGATTTCGCTCTTTTTTGGTAGTGAACTTTGATTTTAAGGTTAAATTCAAAATGAATCAAATTTGTAGGGATCAATCCATGATCAAGACTGTTCATTTATCCTATCGAGTTAATTGTCAAACATTAACTGAATATATTGTTATTCGAGAAACACTCTGGTTCGATGATTTAATTTTTCTTGAAACTGAATTTTTCTCTTTCTTCATCAGGCTTTTAATGAATTTAACTCAATTACATGTGTATACAATCGATGAAAATGATCGAATTCATGTCGTTGACTTCATTCGTCTTTGCGACGTAACACCTGTCAGTATTTCATTTTTCTTCAACAACAACAGCAACAGAATTTCGTCGATTTTCAGATTACTATTCAAGAATGTCTCAATAAATTCGCTCAACTAGCCAATCAATTACGATTAGCAACAAATTTCCTTCAACGTATTCAGTATTCTTCGAGAACATTAGCATCATTTGCTCAGACACTTCGTGAACAAATCAATCGTATTCATATTCAACTTGGCGATATCGAGCGACGATGTCTCGCACAAAATTCCACTTATACACTTGCATTGTTCAATCAAGAATTAGATTCACTTGGTATTTTCTGTAAAGGCAAATGTATCGAACGAATTTTCGATCAGATATCATTCGATGAGAATAAACTCAATTGTGATTTAACATTGGAATTAATTCATATGTTGTATAATAATCTTTTGATTTCGGAAATGATTAATAATCGAACATTTTTTGTAAGATGAATTCTCATTTGTAAATGAAGAAAAATTGTTTTTTTTTGGTTCCATAGAATTTCTTCTTACCACTTTTTATCTCGAGCTGTCGAATTTATCTTGAAATCATCGAGAAATGGCTTGATAATGGCAATTTAGATGATCCATTTGAAGAATTCTTTATTAAACGGTAGATTTCCAAACGAAAATTCTGTTCTTCTACGAAGACATTCTCTTTAGAAAGTCCGAGATTTCAGTTGAATCAATCGATTTCTGGCAATTAGCATATATCGAACAAGTTGAAAATGCTTCGTATGACTGAATTACGATTTCTCTTTCCTATTTAAAAAGAAAACAATCAATTTTTAGTTTAATCCCCAAATGGCTAGCATCAATCGTGTCTATTCTTTTCAAAGCAGGCAAATGTGCCGAAATTCTGAAGTCAAACAGCGTTCTTTCGAACGAGAAATCATCTCAATCATTTGTCGACGAATTTTCAAAGACTTTGCAAGAAAATTTTCATCTCGATCAAATTACTTGGAATTCATTTGATTCATCATCGAAACCAGTTCAAACGCCATTTCTTTGCTTTAATCTTTCCTATGATCATCTCGATAATCCTAAAAATACATTTCTTATATCTTCATTCAATCAAATGCAACGATTCGAACCTACTCTACTCGAAATCAAACATCAACAACTAACCCTTTCGTCAGATGCAAATCAAACATCGACAATCGAAACAATTCTCTTCAATTTCAGTAAAAATATTATTCGTATCAAATGTCAATCAGTAATTCATCAATTAACAAATGATATTCTCATTCGTTTACAATATTTAAAACATATAAATACGATACGAGACTTTTTTCTTTTCGAAAACGGTTCATTTATGCATCAATTCGCATTGAGACTCTACTCGAAACTTTCACAAACAATTCACGAACGTCTAGATGCATTTACTGTACTTGTTTCATTCGATAGTACATTGACTATGTTCGGTATTGACAAAGATAAATATCCATTAAATGTTATTTTTCAATCATCGAATGATCTATCGAGATATATCATTCAAAATGTACAATTAAAATACGATCTACCCAAAGAATTACATATGATTATTCAAAATGAACATATGGATATCTATCAGAAATGTTTCGCATTTGTTTTACAAGTTAAACAAGCCAAATATGTTCTTGATCAATTAGTTTTCAATGGTAAGAGATCATGTCGAACAGTTTTTGTTTCTTGTCGATTTAAATGCTTTTTTTCCTTTTCAAAGAATTTCGTCAGAAAACTCGTCTTCGTAATCGTCATATCTATCGTCATCAATCGTATAATCTTCATCATCAAATGTTTCTACTTCGTGCTCGTTTACTTCACGCTGTCAATGCTGTTAATAATTTCGTCCTGACAACTGTAAGTCTTCTTCGTATTTTCTTAATCAAAATTCTTTTTTTCAAAAAAAAAGTTTGTTTTTGTTCTTATTAGTTTCACACGGCTGGCGAAGAATTTCTTGATAAACATGTAAATCACTCAATCGATATTGAGTCAATGAGAGATTTTCATGAGAAATTTCTTCTTGCACTTTCGATTGGCGGTTTACTTCAACCGAAACAACAACCTATACGTGAACAATTAATGAAATTATTCGAAATTGTCACAATATTTGCACGTCGATGGCAGTTAGGCTTTGATTCCATAAGACTTGAACATATAACTAAACTTAAAAATGAATTCAATCAAACGAAACAATTTATTTCGATTGTTTTAAAACCATTTCTTCCAAGAATGATCGATTCACCATTGAGAGCTTTAGCTTGTGCTTTACAAGACGATATTTAGTTGAATCAGATATGAAAAAAAAACAAAAAACGACAATATTCATTCTCCTTTTTCTTTCTTATTTTCTTTTTTTTGATGAATAAACTATGTCATGCTGTGCGTTGAATATTATTCTTAAAAGGCGTTTACCAGTACTTGAAAATCTTTCGATTAAAAACTGATTAATCATAATAAGAATAATTATTTCTGTTTGCATGTTTCGATATAACGATCGTTCAAAATCCTTAGTAACCAAGCAAACAAAAACAATGTTCAATTAGTTTAATTGAAATGTTTTTCAATAGATCGAAACAAAAAAAAACGAAAATCGAGGAGGCTTTTTTGCTTTGTTTGATTAACATAGGGTGAGGGTTGTTGTTATTTATGTAGTTAGCAACAACGCACAAGTCTTTTCGATCTCCATTAGCGTGAATTGCGACTTACAAATAAAAGCTCTAGTAGAAGAAAAGAAAAGTGTAAGAAAGTTTTTTCTTCTTCTTATTCTTCTCCTTTTCTTTGTTTTATTATTGATCGTTTGGAAGAAAAGAAAGAAAAAGAAAATGAACAGAACCATTTGCACACTCGTCGTAATCAAATTCTCAAAAATCGTTAATTTTTTTGACACAACGACGACGCCCCGAAGCTCGACTATTTGTTTTTCTTTTCTACCTCTATATTATTCTTGCTAACTAACATTGTCATAATAAAGGGAGAAAAAAAACGGTACAGTTTGAAAAAAAAATGGTTGCTGTGTTTTTTTTTCTTTCGTCACGTCATTTTCATTTCGTTTTCTTGTTTTCTTTTTCTTCATCTTCTTTTTTACATTTTCAGAAAGAAAAATGACAAGTAAGAATCGTTCACGAATAAATGACAAAACAACAACGACGACGACGACGATGACCGTAGATCGTCTTGCATTGAGTCGTGCTCAACATTTGCAATTCCGTGCTCAACGACCTAAATCCATATCCGACGATGAAATCGAAGCCATGTCCGATTGGTCCGATTCCGATCGTGAATGTTGTCCATTGAGTGATTTCGAATCGAATTTGTACGATGATGATTTCATTGAAGAAAAGAAATTACCATCAATTCTATCAGAACATATTCCTAGTCGGCCACTGGAAACACCAATTGCAATTATTGATAATAGTCTTACGAGCACACAAATATCATTTACACATGAAAACGACAAAATCAAAGAAGAAAAACCGGCGAAACCATCGATTACATCAATGAAATCTCGTCAAGTACCATTGCTACCTGCCCGACGTCAACAAATAAATCGTTCAGGAAATAGTTCACAACTATCATATACGTCTCGCTATCGAAAGACAATATCGCCGAGTCCAACACGGCTTCAACAACGTCGTGAAACAGCATCGACAAGTACAAGTTTAAATACACATTTGACAAAAGAATCATCGAGCAGTTCATTTCACAGTCAAGATGAACAAAATCGTATACGACAAATTGTCTCGCCAAATCTTAGTCAAGCGTCTGTACCACGAGCTTATGAAATCAAAAAAATCTTTGTTGATGATTCGGATTACGGCCGATTAACCGATGTATCATCAACACGTCCGGTTCAACCACGAAATCGACAAAAATGGGGCACTATTGTTCATCCACCATTTCCACTTGGTTATCAACAAGTCTCACCGGAACATGTGACACAAGTGGTCGAACGTCTTTCAAGTCCAATGCGATGTCGTGAAAGACATACACCAATACAGACACCATCGAAACGATATCTTTCTGTTGAAGAAACTGAAGCTTTGGTAATACAATATAAACACACAAAGAAAAACAACGAATTTTCTTGTTTTCATTTTTGTTTAGATAAGTCGTCTAACTAAAGTCAAACCGATTCGATCACCTGAACAATACTGGCCTATTCAACGACAAAATCGAACTGTTAAATCGATTAATAATAATAATAACAACTGGAAAACTGTCGGCATATCGGCATAAAGAGGAAAAGAACATTTTTTTATCAGGGTTTATTATTTCAATGTTTGTTTGTACTCAATTTTTTTTGAAAAGAAAATTAAAATAAACTGAAAAAAAGACGCTTATTTCTCTAATTAATTCTCGTTTTTTTTGTTTTGACGACGTCATTTAGTTGTTCATGATTAATCAATCGGTTGTTGCATGTCAATATTAAGCTTATTTATTAAAACTAATGAAATCTCAAATAAAAGAAGCGAGAAACAAAGAGAGAGAGAGAGAGAGAAACAAAAATCTGAAGTAAATGAGTTCATTTTTCTTTTGTCGTTTTGTAATGATAAGTACCTATCGATTTACATCAAGTTAAATTCAAATATTTGTAAAGAAAGAAAGAAAGAAAAGGTGATTTTGCAGTTATTTGATCGAATTTAATTTTCATCGATATAAGACAGGTTTGTGTTATGATTTGTCGTATGAATTCTTCTTTTTTTTTTGAGCAAAGAAGAAAAATCAATTATAAATTATTGAATGTATTTGTTTTACCGACACACAGCAGAAAACGAGCTAAGACAAAATTTGACGTATTCTATTTTAGTTAGTTTTCTATCTTGAAATTTGCAATCCATGGCAACAAGTCCAGACCATATAATTGAAGAAATTGTAGATAATAAAGGTTGACATTGAGATCGTATTTTCAATTTTGATAAAGAAAATTCTCGAATATTTTCTAGAAAATATCGTATATCGAACAATGATCGGTGATCCCAATCGGCATACACCATTGGTTGAACATCGGCCACCATCAATGTATTCAATCGAAAATCAAGAACCATCTGCAATGTATATAGTCGAAACTCGGCATCGACCAATACCAGCCAAAGCTCTGCCCAAACCGACAGATCCAAAGATTTATCATATCGATTCAAGTCCAATGTTAGAACGCGAATCTCCGATTCCTATTAATGATGCTCCAACAGTTTTTCTCGAACCAAAAGTTATGTCTCAACCGATATTTTATAGTATTTCCGATCGCAAAACACCACCGATTACGTCTGATCAATCACCATTGCCAACAAAACGAGAACCACCAATTGAGCCAACTGTTTATGCCATAACGGGTCGTCCTCGTCGACCAACAATCGACATGAGCATTAGCAATGCTGAAATTCCAACACCTCGAATTGACGATACTACAACTGTCTATTCACTTGTCGGCAATCCACATATCCGAAATTCAATTGAAGATGTTCCTAAAACAATAACAGCTCAACCGTCACCAAATCTTTATTCAATTGTCGGTAATCCAGCTCGTACATCACGTGGTGTACAAGTTAGTCCACTGAATGGGCAACGACCAGCTCCTGTAATCTACACAATTGTCGGTGATACACCGCCGGAAAATAATAATCGAACAGTAGAAAAACTTCCACCAAAACAACAAATCAATCCGGTTATCTACTCACTCAATCAGCCGATTAATAACACAACAAAAATTGAACAAACACAAGAATCATTTCGAAAACCGACAACATATACTTTAGTTAACAAACCAGTTATACAACAAACACAACCAAATCAAACAAAGTATGAATTCATTATTTCTAATAGAATTTTATCGAATTGAGAAAACAAAATCGACCCTGATTCTAGACCGTTGCCAAGAAAACGAACACCCCCACCAACTGTTGTTGTTGTTAATCGACGAAGTAGTCGTAGTATCGAACGTAAACCTGAAGTAATTCGCGAAGAAGTTATTTCCTATCCCATCGTTCAATCTACTCAGCCATCACCATCGAAAGGTACACTTTACTTTACATCATCGATCAATATCAAATTTTCTTTTCAGAACCTAAATTTCCCAAATCCGAAGCACTCTATATCTCTGGCAATCAACAAGAAAACAAAACAGTTCGCTCGAAAATACCACCCATATCCGAACAAACAAATCACAAGCCCTATATTATTGCACAAGATCAACCAATTCAACTATCCGACTATCAATCTCCCTACGCTATTCGTACTCATAAACCTTTTCGCGAAAGAAAATTTACGACTAAACCATTGCCAACGATTACTCATACGCATGCCGAGAGAAAGCCTCGACCACCATTGTATGAACCACGTTATCGAGTAGAAAAACATCATCCATATGTTTCTGTTAAACCCACGTCTTCGGTAAAACATACTCTTATTCATTTGCTTTGAAATTTCTTTTTTCGTTTTGTCTAATTATCCAGGAACGATATCCAGTTATGACAAAAACACATTCATCCTATTGGGACAATGGTTATCAAACTCAAACGGACGACGATGAAGAATACGAAAAACGATTGAATAAGAAAAAACGTAGCTATAAAACACCCCGTCCACGTGCACCATGGGTGCCTGTTTGGTAATCGAACAACGAACACAAACATTGAGACAAGACGAAAAGAAAGAAAATATTTTTTTGTTTCATATATTTTATTTCACGTTTAATTATAATTATTTATATTCAAAAAAAGACGAAAAAAAAAAAGATAATACGTTTCTTGTTGTTGTTTATAGTCGTTTAAATTTACGAACAGAATTTTTTGAATTCTAAATGAGATGAATTTTATATATGAAAATGCGTTCAAAAATTGATAAAAACAAGAAAAATTCTAATTACCGTCGAAACTAATCGTTCCACTGTTGTCAGCATCGAGTCGTTTTATTAGACCTCGAATTTCTTGTTCAGCAATTTCGGGTGCAATTCCAAGCATTTCTTGTCTTGGTAAATAATAAGCTCGTAATTCTTCAACAGTTATTGAACCATTGTTGTCTTTATCTACACGACGAAATTCTTTACGAAGTTGTTCTTCACTAAGCGACATATTTCTGCTTTGTTTTCGTGTCTTTTAAACTAATGAAATACTGATCATAAAATATTATCTGTTTATATAGACGATGCGTTTTCTGCTTGACTGATTTCGTAAGAACAAACTAAATTAAACGTTATGTAGGTGTAAAATATATTCATTTCGTGCTTATGATTGATGCAGATGAATAAACAGTAAATCATCAAGGTCGAGGAGCTATAAACAATAGTGACGTCAACCAAGATTCAAAGCAAAGCGCAAAACAAATTGTCACTCATGATACACCTGACTAATTTCTATGTGAAAATAATACTTTTACCTTTGTGTGTCAAAGTCCTAGAGAACAAAAATTTATTGATTTCAATAAGCAAACGAAAAAACAAAAGATTATTTCCAAATTTTAATATGTTTTTTTCCTAATTCATAACTCATATTATTAACAATTCCTTGCCATTGTGGCATATCATTTGATGATTGATTGCCAAGAATCGAGATTTTCAATGTCAATAGATTCGGCATTATTTTTAAATATTTCGAAAGAATATGTTTTAAATCGTCGAACGAATTTAAATTCATTTGTAAAGATTTCATTTGAAAGAATAATTCGAAAAATCGATCGATATCAATCAACGGCAAAATACCATGACGAATGATGAATTTTTTCAATTGACAACGAATTTGAGAGCAAACATCAATGTTTTCAAAATGATTTGTTATTGTCTAAAATAAAACAAACGTCGAAAGAAAACAACAAAATTCGAAACACCTCGTTTACCATTAAAATTTCATAATCAGTTTTAAAAGTTCGTAAACAAGGTGCAAGTTGAACAAGCGCAAGAAATGTCGACGGAGGCATCGAAATAAACAATTCAAAATGAACTAATGTATGCAATTGAATCATTGAATTTAATTGACTGAATAGATTCGAATAATTCATTGGAACAAGAGCATTTTGATAGATTTGCAAAGCTCGAACATTTGGATAGGTACGTTGTGTCGTCATTTGATCGGTTGCAATCGGTGTATTTACTTTTAAATAGAGATCGGTTGTTGAAACGAATGCATTTTGTGATGCATCAGTAACGGATAAACAATGAATTGTACTAATAAATGATGAACGATGATAGGGAACTGTATATAAATGAAATTTATGATTATCTGGTGAATAATCAACAGCAAATTGCCATTGTCGCCAAAAACCGGTTAGAAAGGCAAGTGATAATTCATCGTCAAATGTCGGTGAAATACCTTTGAGATCTAAGATTAATTTTGTTAGATATTCAAGATTGGTTAATGTTTGTATCCATTTTTCTGAATGAAAATAATCTAAACCGATTGCAACTATTGTTAAATGTTTAAGTTTAGGAAAAAATGAAAGTAAATAAACAAGATAATCGAAACGAATTGTATAATGACAATTGAATTTTAATGTTACAAGTGATGTGATCATTTGTTGAAATGGTGGTAGATAACCTTGAAAATTAACACGTAATTGATGTATAGTAAGATGTTGAAGTAAAGGATAGAGTTGAAAAAGAAAATGAATATCGTTGATATAGAAACTATTCAAGACAAGACGTTGAAGTATTGGATTTGGTCGAAATTTATTTATTAAATATAATTCAGGATAAAATACTGTACAAAATTGTAAATTTGGTAAATCGAATATTAAACCAAATGAAATTTCTTTTTCATAGAAACTTTTAAATTTAATTTGTAGATTTACTAAATATTTTAATTCGAGTATTCGTTTGAATTCGAATTCAGTTGGTTCAATGAAAATCATTCGATTTAAATTCGAAAATTGACTATATAGTTGAGGAAATAAATTGAAGAATAAATTTATACTTCCACATGTTTCTACATTAGACAAACGAATCGAATGAATACAAGTGGAATAGTGAGATAAATATTTCGAACACAACATATGAAAATCATCGAACGATACATTTGTCGTTAGATCAACGTGCATTGAACGTTGTGTAAGAAGAATTTCGAAACGATGATTCAATTGACAGAAACTAAAGAGTATATCTATTGGACGAAGATAATCGAAGATATCTAAGAAGATTTCATTGGCAAAATCTTCGAATTTCGTTCGAGACATTATTACAGATCTGAAAACAAAATGCTTTTTATTTCAAAATCAACAAGATTTTTCTTTCAATTGACAAGATTCTTTTAGATAGAATTCAATTCGTTGATGATCGATACCATATCGTTGTATATGATAGAAACCTCGTTCGGATAGATCGACAATTGTCGAGCCACGTCGATCATTTGATGCGAGTGTACCACCATCGACAATTAAATCAATTTGCGGCCAAATCGATTGAAATTCATTGATCGATATCGAACTTGGATCATTCGAAATATTTGCACTTGTTAAAGCGATCGGCTCGGATAATTGTTGAGCTAGATCAATCATAAATTGACAATTCGGTATTCGAATAGCAAGATTTTGAACATTCGGATTGAAATATGCTGGTAGACGATCTTGTCTTTCGAACATTAATGTAACGGGACCTGGAAGAAGTTGTTCATTTGATAATTGTTCTTTGGTTAACGTTGGTTTCGACCAAAGAAAAAGATCATCGATCTTGCCAACTGATACAGCCAATGGTTTCGTAAATGATCGACCTTTGATTTCATAGATTCGTCGAACAGCTTTTTCACTTCGAACTAAACCTGCTAGACCATAGATGGTATCAGTTGGTACAGCTAGAACGCCGTCATTTTTTAATATTTCAATACATTTTCCTATTAAATTTGTCTCGTCAATCGAAACAATATTGTTTGTCATGGTTGTTCGAGTAGATAAACGATGTAGAACGTGCCGAATATTGGAATGAAGAGTACGAATCATAGAAACATTCTACGAGGTAAAAATCAAATTCCATTTTTTTCTACGCGTAAAAAAATAGCATGTTTATCATATCATCGTCATCATCATTATTGTTTCTTTTTTTTCTTTTTTTTACTACTTCGTTCGACATTAAATTTATCCAATGCACACGATATCCTAGATAGGGGTCGCTCAAATTTAAAATTTCGTTTATTATTATTCTACTTTGAAAACCTGAATTTTAATATATCATGTATAGAAAGAAAAAGAAGACAAAATGTCAACTGAATTTTTAATGATTTCCACCGAATAGACGAGATAGAAGGCCTGTGGTTGCGGGTGCTGATGATGGGGCTGGATCTAAAGCGAGCACGACAAACAAACAAAAACAGTTCAAACTAGAATGCGAAGTTACTAGTTGATTGATTTGCAGGTGGATTAGGATTTACGACGTGAGACGCTGCATTCCAAACGTGTGCGACTGCATCATGTGAATTTGCTAGAAAAAGAATATTTAAAAAAGAAAAAAGTGATTAGTCGCAAACGATTGTTAATCATAGTTAGAGCCATCTAAATCTAAAATCTACGTTGAGTTTATTTTTGAAAAAAAATCAATATAGAAAAGAAGAAAAAAACGAACAACATGCGAGCAATGTCAACAGGTATTTAATATATATATGATAGACTGTGATAATGGCCTAATAATACCTGAGGATTGTTGTTGAAGAGAATACGGGTCAACGCCAAGTTGACGAAGAATGTTATCGACTGGAACATTTTCTAAAAAAATAATAAGAATATCGAAAGTTTTTGTTCGGTCAATGAGATTTTAATTTTTACCAGGAACATTAAAAGTTTGAGTTTGAGTTTGTCCACCTGAATAACCAACATTTGGTATTACTGATAGACCCGAACCGTACGAACTTAAGCCAGTAACTGTATTTGGTGAACAAACGCAAGATAATGGTACTCCATAGGTTGATGATGCAATGGCATTCGATTGATCACTTTGCAAAACAACGACATTTTGTTGTTGATTCGTTGAATATGGATTGTAGGAAACAAGAGATGATGGTACGACCTAAATAAAACAAAGAAAAAATATCAAGTATGATTCAATTGCGAGAGAGAGAGTATGTACATTGGTTTGATATTGTTGATTGACACCGAGTTGTTGTACCAATTGATTAACATCGGTATGAGAAGATGCTTGTTGATAGCCAACTTGCGCACCAGGTACGTTGACAAGTTCTCGATGAATACGAACACGTGGTTGACCATGTTGAACAATGATGGGTGCAGTTGGTTGAGGATAAGCAGGAGCGGGTAGACGTTCGTAGATAATTCGTCGTTGACGTGGTGGTAAAGGTAACCACCGTTCGATGATAACATCTTGAGGTTTAGGTGGCAATGATGGATATTGTTCGATAATAACTTGACGTGGAGCTGGTGGTGGTGCTGGAATGATTTTATTGATAATAGTAGTTGGTTCAGGTGCTGGAAGTGGTGGTGGACGCTAGAGAGAACGAATAATTTCCTTTGGTTGATCATCATTGACAAAGAAAAAAAACAAACTTCACGAATAACCACAGGTGGTGGAGTTGGTGGTGGTGGTGGAGCACGTTTAATTACAATAGGTGGTTCAGGAGGCGGTGGAGGTGGTTGTTTTTCTCGAACAATAATTGCTCCACCTACAGGAGGTGTCGGGGGTTGTAAATATCTTACAAATACCTATAGAAGATAATGAAGAGAAAAAACAACAAATAAAAAAGAAAAATAATGATTTACTCGTTGTCGATAAACGACATCATCGTTCGGTGCTCGATGTATAACACGAGTATTTGGATCTCGTTTTAAATTCTATTCAAGTCAAAAACAAATCTAAATGATGAAAATCAAAACTTGTATTTTCGACTAACTTCAATGTCCATGTCAAGCTGTGGATTATTATGTGGTGCAATAAATTGTGTAGGAGATGTGACAATATTTGTTGGGCTAGCTTGAGCATGATAGGCTTGAGAAAACGATGCCGATCGATCGTATGATGTATTATTTTGCTGAACATTAGTACTTGTTGCGTATTCACCGGAAATAATCGGTGGTGATGCTGTACGTATGGGTGCTGGTGCACTCGACGAATGACTATTTTGAGCAAGTAAATGTCCATGACCACTGCTACGAAGCCAGTCGATCATCGACGAATCCTGTGACACGTCTTGTAAAGGCATTAGTTAATTTGCTTGATCTTGTTTCGTCTAAATAAACATCTAAAATGATATAATGTGTCTGCTCGTTTGTAAATAATACAATAATATTTGTACATCGAATGAAATAAAAAGTGCGGCGAAGCGTTTTCATCCTATCTGTATATACGCATACGTATGCGTCCTTCCGTAGTAATTACTTTTTTTTATTTTCTACATTGCTCGCTCTCATCATGTCTCTCCTCTTCTTTCTCGTGTGCAGGTGTATTTTATTACAAAACAAACAAAAAAAATCGCACTATCATCTATATGGATTACCTTGAGCAAAAAAATATTTTCCGCGGTTTTTCTTTCACTAATCATCCTAAATAATGATAATGAAATCAATAATTCTATTGGTTGCCTTTGCTCTTTGATAAAAATAGATATCGTCTATTTATTTATTCTTTCTGAATTTTCATTACAATCACAACAACAACAACAACGACGAAAAAATCATATTCAATTGTGATTTTTCCGTTTTGTCTCGAATAAATCACAGTATCTACTAGACATCCTTCGATTATTGTCCTTCTTTCATGTCATATGTTTCGTTTTCTAACCTTGTATTTAATTTGTTCTTGTGCAACGAATATCTTGATTACTGATTTATAGTTCGAACCACTATGTATAAAAATACACTAAATGTCCGAGAAGCACTTTTTTCTACTTGCGTACAATTCGTCATTGTTATAATTATATTCATTAGTAACATGTGTGTGTGCTGGTGCCATATAATAATGACGTTTCCTATTTTCTTCTTAAACCATAAATATCAAAAAATCATATACATTTATATGTCATAATAAAATTTGTTATTATCATCATTGAATACGTTTCCATTTATTACAATGCGTATTTTTTATGGATGGATTTTATTTTTTACTCTCATCATCTTGTCCAAGGGTAAACAACATAACAATAGTATTCGTTTTCTGAGACACTTTTTTTTTCCGAATAATTCATAGGAGAATGTCCAACCACACCTCTATTTGCTTTTATACAAAACTCAACAGTATTAACAACAATGTCAACAAATGGTCAATATCATTTAACATATGTTGGATCCTATAATAACACAGCAGCCAATGGATCCTATGTTCCTATGAAATGCAACAGTGGATATATACTAGCAAGTGGCCAATTAAATATAACATGTGTCGGAGACAATTGGACAACATTTCCAACATGTACACAAACTAGCACAAAACTAACACAACGAGATAATCTTCCTTGCACAGTCAATGTTGCTACAACATTCGTTATTGATAATGGTTATATAAGTGATGCATCGGGATTATCTTTATTATCGGATACTGCTGCCGTTGGTAAAGATACTAGATATATATATATATATATATATCAATGTAGAATTAATATTCCATATCTACTTTAGGTTCATTGGTATTCGCATGCTACACTGGTTATGCACTTGATCCAACTGTCGGTGGAACCTATAAATGCAATAATGGAGTGTGGTCGACTAAGCCGACATGTACTAGTATGTCTAACATTTATTTTATTTTATACTTTCACACAATATATCATGCTTTCTAGTAACCGGAAGGTGTGTACTCGCACAACTCCAAGCCTACCTGAACACATCAGTTGGCATAGTGACAACAGGACAAAGTAATCTTATGCAAGTATCAGGCGATAGTACTACAGTATTGAATGGTTCGTATATTGTCTTGGCTTGTTATACTGGTTATACACATAGTGGTGGTAGTTTGAATGTGACATGTAGTGCAGCTAGTACATGGAGTACATTTCCCACTTGTGTCTCGAATACTGCCGAAGTTACAACAACAACTGTAGCAGGTGGAGGTAGTGGTGGCAGTACCGGAGCAACATGTCTAGTTGATATGTCATCTACATTCAATATTACCAACGGTTATATAGCCGATGCATCTGCATTATTATTCCAATCAAACACTGCTGCCACTGGTGAACAGATTATATAAACTATTATACAACTTATAATCTTCCAACTCTTTTAGGTTCAATTGTATTTGCATGTAATCCTGGTTATGTTCTCAATCCAAGTGTTGGCGCAACATACACCTGTACTAATGGCGTCTGGTCAACTAAACCGACATGTTTAAGTAAGTTAACTATTTCTTCCATTTAGATTCTTATCTGAGAGATGATATTGTTTAGTCACTGGACGATGTTCATTCACACAACTTCAAACTTTCTTGAACACATCCGTAGGCTTAGTGACAACAGGACAGAGTAATCTTATGCAAGTATCAGGCGATAGTACAACAGTGTTGAATGGTTCATACATCGTTTTGGCTTGTTATACTGGTTATACAAATAATGGTGGCAGCTTGAATGTGACATGTAGCACAAGTAGTACATGGAGCACATTCCCAAATTGCGTCTCAAATACTGCCGGAGTGACAACAACTACCGTAGCTAGTGGTAATGGTGGAGCAACATGCGTAGTCGATATGTCATCTACATTTACAGTTGCTAATGGCTACATAAGCGATACATCATCATTAACATTGCTCTCATCAACAGCTGCTACGGGTAAATGAATGTTGCCAGTTCAGTAATACAGTTGGTATTTTCTATCTGATTTCAGGCTCGGTGGTATTTGCATGCAATCCTGGTTTTGCCTTAGATTCAAATGTTGGTGGAAGATATACATGTACTAATGGAGTCTGGTCAACAAAGCCAACATGTTCATGTAAGTCGAATACTTTTTCCATTCAGGTTCTTATATGAGAGATGATATTATTTAGCGACTGGACGGTGTTCATTCACACAACTTCAAACTTTCTTGAACACATCCGTAGGCTTAGTAACAACAGGACAAAGTAATCTTACGCAAGTGTCAGGTGATAATACTACAGTAGTGGGTGGTTCATACATCGTTTTGGCTTGTTATACTGGTTATACAAATAATGGTGGCAGCTTGAATGTGACATGTAGCACAAGTAGTACATGGAGCACATTCCCAAATTGCGTCTCAAATACTGCCGGAGTGACAACAACTACCGTAGCTAGTGGTAATGGTGGAGCAACATGCGTAGTCGATATGTCATCTACATTTACAGTTGCTAACGGTTACATAAGCGATACATCATCATTAACATTGCTCTCATCAACAGCTGCTACGGGTAAATGAATGTTGCCAGTTCAGTAATACAGTTGGTATTTTCTATCCGATTTCAGGCTCGGTGGTATTTGCATGCAATCCTGGTTTTGCCTTAGATTCAAATGTTGGTGAAAGATATACATGTACTAATGGAGTCTGGTCAACAAAGCCAACATGTTCATGTAAGTCGAATACTTTTTCCATTCAGGTTCTTATAAGATATGATATTATTTAGCGACTGGAAGATGTGTACTTGCACAGCTCCAAACTTTCTTGAACACATCCGTAGGCATAATGACAACAGGACAAAGTAACCTTACGCAAGTGTCAGGTGATAATACTACAGTAGTGGGTGGATCATACATCGTTTTGGCTTGCTCTACTGGTTATACAAATAATGGCGGCAGTTTGAATGTAACGTGTAGTACCGCAAGTTCATGGAGCACATTTCCAAATTGTGTCTCGAATACTGCCGGAGTGACAACAACTACCGTAGCTAGTGGTAATGGTGGAACAACATGCGTAGTCGATATGTCATCTACATTTACAGTTGCTAACGGTTACATAAGCGATTCATCATCATTAACATTGCTCTCATCAACGACTGCAACCGGTAAATATTCAACGAGTCAATAGAAAAGTATTATTTTCTTTCTCATTTCAGGCTCGGTGGTATTCGCGTGTAATTCCGGCTATGCCCTAGATCCAAATGTTGGTGGAAGATATACATGTACTAATGGAGTCTGGTCAACAAAGCCAACATGTTCATGTAAGTCGAATACTTTTTCCATTCAGGTTCTTATATGAGAGATGATATTATTTAGCGACTGGACGGTGTTCATTCACAACGCTTCAAACTTTCTTGAACACATCCGTAGGCTTAGTAACAACAGGACAAAGTAATCTTACGCAAGTGTCAGGCGATAGTACTACAGTAGTGGGTGGTTCATACATCGTTTTGGCTTGTTATACTGGTTATACAAATAATGGCGGCAGTTTGAATGTAACATGTAGTACAGCCGGTTCATGGAGCACATTTCCAAATTGTGTGTTGAATAGTGGGGCAGTAACAACAACAACAACAACTAGTATTACACAAGCTGTTGTTACGACGGTTGCGTACTCAGCAACTTGTGCTACGGTTCCAACTGTGGATAATTCTTACATATCGAGTGCGACATCAATTACACACAGTAATGGTAACTACCAGCGAACTGTTGTATTTGCTTGTAATCCAGGATATTCACACGTAACTACATCCGGACAATTGACAGTTTCCTGCGTAAATGGCGTTTGGGGAACCTTACCTACGTGTTCAGGTATGTAAAATAAATTAAATGTTCTTCATAAGGTTGAAAATATATTCGTTTGCTTTTCTCTCATACAGCAAGTCCAACATGTTCGAAAGATGAATTACAAGCCTTATTCACAACTGGTATCGCTATAGAAAGTCATTCACTTCGGATTGCACAAGTTGGTAGTACAGGTATTCTTGCTGGTAGTTGGATTAAATTGGCTTGTAGTGGTAATTATAAATGGAATCCTACATCGGGTGCTCTCAATGTTACTTGTTTAACAACAGCCAAATGGTCAACCGCACCTACATGTTATTTATAAACTTCATATCCCGGCTTTCACGTTTATTCTATAAGGTATATCGGTTTCTTGCTTTTTCGCTATTTATTTTCTGTATAATTCAATTAAACATGGTTCATTCAGTTATCGATAAAAATAAAAATATTCAAAATAAGCATCGAGTCTTATTTAGAGAGTATGTGTAAATTGAATAGGTGCTGATTTTGTTCGATCTTGATCATTGACCACTTGAATGATTTTATCTGGATTTCTCTGTTTTGCTACAATGATTTGAGTTACATCGGCGCTCATATCTTTTAAACTTTCATAGAATTTAACTTCATTTTCAAGTAATAAACGTTGATGTTCTCGTTCTAATTGATTTTCTGCTTCTTTTGCTTGTAACTGACTTGTATGTTGTTGTTTAACGAGATCAAGTTTATGTAACATTTGTTCAAGTTCCATTTTACGCTCTTAAAGCATAAACAAAACAATGATGCTAGAAAAAGAAACACGTAGGATTCATTGGTACCTTTTTCCGATCGTTCAAAACGTTTTTCTAATTTTAAATCTTCTAAAATCTGTAATTGTCGTTCAGCTTCATCTTCTAATCGTAATTTAGTTCGTTTTTCAATTGCATTATCATTCATTAACTAGAATTTCGATTTATATTTCTTATTTTAAAAACAAACAACGAATTACTTGAAGTTTATCCGATGCTTGATAACCTCGAAAAACGACTTTATTTATTTTATATCCAACTGTTTCAGCACGAGCAGTAAGTTGTGGATATGAATCCAATTGATTTAATTGATTTGCATTTTCGAGAAATGTTTCATATTTTCGTACAGATGCAAAAGCAATAACATCTGCACAAATTGCATTTATCTGAAATAGCATTTCATTTCAACGTTTTTTCTATGTTTTCTCTCTTACAAAATCAGCAATTGGATCGTGTGTATTATTGAGCATCGTTTCAACATTAACTAATTCATAGAAGACCATTAATTTAACGACAATGAGAGCATCATCAGCCGTACGAACATCAGTAATATTGTAATAGAATTGATCGGGTATGAGACGAAGGATTTGAAATTTTTTTGCTCCAGGAATGATATGTGTTTTATGTGCACCATCTTCACCGTGCCAAGTAAATTCATGAATCCATTCGTTTGGTTTAGGTGCGTAGAGAGTTGGACCTTTGATAATTTGACGCATCGAAGGTAAATCTACAAGATTGAATGCAATCGATTATAACGAATGAGATATCATTTTCGTTTTACCTTGTCTCTCTTCGGTTTCTTTTTGAGTATATAAAATTAAAATTTCATTTGCATCGAGTTTGATTAATTCTTTTGTTAATATCGAATAGATTTTCAAGGGATCATCAAACATGGATGCAGGACCTGGTTTGATTTCTGTTCGACCATCGGTATATCTTATCTCAAGATATTGCATATCGTTTGCCTGATGTAAAAGTAAAGGTTGTATTCGGTTACAACAAGGCCAAACAACAACTAATCTTGGCCCATCGATAAATTCAGCTTCACCATTAGCTCGCCAAACAATCGAACGACGACCACTTTTAATTTTACGGAGGAAAACCATTTTTGTTCTATTTAACTAATATGCCTTTTTTTGACATATTTCTTTATATATAGACATGAAGACGCATGATTCTTTCGTTGTTGTTTTTTCTTTTCCTTTTTTCTTTGTCCTTGGCCGTTTTTTTCCTCAGCTTGTCATCAAAGAGAGTGGTGCAATTACTATGGTGACTCGACAATTCTTAGTCATTGACAAAAATGCCACGTTTATACTTGGTTTTTCTTTTCTAATTATTTTAAATTATAAAAAAATCATAAATAGTCTACTGTAGAATTAGTATTTAGTATTGGTATTGGATCGTAGAGTAAACCTACAAAAGATTTGAATTTATAGGAAGAGAAAATGCATAGAAATAATGTATCATAATTACCAGCAATTGATGCAGTCATCAATGAAACCATATTGGATGCAATCAAAGCTCGTGGTGCGATTTTAACTAAAATACGTTTACGTTCTTGTGCAAATGTTCCAATTGCAGCTAAAGCAACACCCATCGAACCAAAATTTGCAAATCCACATAGAGCATAAGTTAAAATCACTATTGAACTATCCTATATTAGAGAAACTTTGAAGGATGTTTAAGCAAATGAAAAATACTTACATCCCATAGCATAGGAACATCATCAGGTAATTTCCATGTACCATTGAAATACAATGGGAATGTATTGTTAACAATCAATTCATGACGAAGTTGACGAATTCTACCTAATTCTTGATAAGCGATAAACTACAAGAACAACAGCATTTCCTCGCATCATTAGAACATGAATTTTCATTTTTTTTTACTTCATTTAAACTAATTTTAATACCAATTAATTTCGATGCTAGAAGACAATCACGAGGAGGGATACCGATAATAAACGAAAATGGATAGAAAATCAAGCCTAAGAGAAATTGAAAATTAATTTCAGGATGATGAACAAGATTAAATAGCCATGAAATAACACTGTCAGCAAAATGAAGTACACTTATAAATGCAATTAAATTTGCAATTAGATATCCACAAATTTTCACTGTATTGCCAGCGCCAGTTAGCAATGCGTCGATGATATTATGTTGTTCGCTTAATAAACAAACAAACGGAAATGAGAAACTTAAACTAAAATTGTTTTTTTTCTTTCTTTACGGTAATGGAGTAGTTTTTACAGAATCCCAAGTGGTTCGAGATCGATGTGTTTCAGGTAAGAGAAGTTTAGCAAAACCAAGTGCGCCTGGTGCAGCCATAACACTGGCAGCAATTAGATGATTAGCTGGCACACCGAAGTAGATAAAAGTTGCTAAAACCGATCCTGCCATTGTTGAAAAACCACCGGTGAGAACAGCATGTAATTCTGATGTTGTCATTTTTGGTATCAATGGCAAGATCATCAATGGTGCTTCACTCATTCCAACAAAAATATTCGCAGCTGCATTCATTGACTAAATTAGACGTGCTCTTTTAAATTAAAAACATCGATTTTTCTATACTTCAGCAGCTGTTGTATTCAAACATTTCTGCATAAACCAAGCGATTTTACCAATTATATATTGCATAATACCCAAATAATATAGAACACTAATAAACGAACCGAGAAAAATAATAATTGACGTTATTTTAAACACAAAGAAATGTTCTTCATAATTTTCTCCAAACACAAAAGCAGCTCCTGTATCAGCATTTCTAGAAGCCAATGATAGTTCTATGTTTATCTTTCAATTGATTTTCAAAAAATGAATGTAGATATACTTAACAAATTTCGAAACAGTTTGTCCGAGAAAATTAAAAAATTGAAATCCAAAATGAAATCGAATAACAATCGTTGCTAGCAGAAATTGAATCACAAACGAATTGAATATCGTTCGCCATCGAATCTAAATTCTTCAACGTTTAATTTCGCATTATTATTTCAATTACAATCTACTCGATGAGGATGTGCTGAACCTAAACGTACAAAATAATTCTTCTCGAGGAGAAAAAACAAACAATCAATCAAATCTTTCTACCAATCGTGCCAAGCAACAATAGCACACCGATACCAATCAATGAAATATAATTTCGAGCTCGATTGACTGTCCTTGTAAGATAAATAACAATACCAATCACAACTAGTAAATGTTTTATTCTACGATTAGAAATCTCATAACAAATTTTTTCTTATCAAAATTTAATCTGACCTTGAAAGTTTATGCGAAAATTCTATTCGTTTTGAAAGAAAATCGAACATTCGTTCAACATAATGTCCAAGAAATTTCTCCCAAGCTATAATAAATGAACCAACAAGAATCAAGACAAAAAATGCAAAACCAGTATTGCCGTAAAAAACATTGCCACGTATAGGAAATGGTGGTATACCATATGTTTCACTCATTGCAAAACCAATAAATACAAGAAATCCAATAATAAATACGACTTTCAATCCTAACATGACTGTATCCTAATCAAATCACTTACGATAGAACAAAATAAATGAAATTCTCCTGAATATTACTCGTTCGCTTTCAATCCATCGTACTAATTGTTGACGAATTTTCAATATAAATAATCCAAATGAATCACCATCGTCTGTCAATGGTTCAAAACCAGGATTATTCTCATCGTCGGTTTCTGGTAATTTTGTTGTTATGATCATTCCATTGGATACATTAATAATATCCGAAGTAAATGCATGATTAATATGACCAGTCGAATGCTAAATTCATCCAACGTTTTTCTTCCTTTTCCTAATCAATATCAACAACACTCTACCTTTGTCATTCGAAGGTGTATCTCTTTATTTCGCGCAAAGCAAAGTAAACAACAAAAGAAAGTTTATATCAAAAGCAATCCTCAATTTTTTTTATTCGATTTTATTTCAAATGATAAGATAAGAAATGATTTGGTACTGAATTCGATCATTGAAAATCTAAAAAGAAAAGAACGATGATTCACCAGTTTGTACTTACAGTGTGCATAAGTGCAAACAATATGATTGTTACGGAGCAACGTTGAGTCATCGATAGAATGAAGAATAAATGTCTGAGGTTTTTCTTATCAGAACTATTTTATAAAGAAATGGCAACATCTAAATCTCCGTTTAGTAAAGTTGCAGTTCGTAGTACGTATCGCGATGTATTTATGGATCAAATTTCAAGATTTATGTTTCCGATTAATATTCAACGATGTAACAATCATCATGCTTCCGATCGATTTATTGTTTGTGCACGTGTTCGACCACTTCTAGACGAAGAAATCTCTAAAAAAGACATCTACGATTGTATTACGACAACAGATCAATCGGTAACTGTTCATGCCGGTCATTTACGTTTGAATTATCTCGAAATGAAACATTCAACATATTGTTTTGATCATATTTTTGGACAGAATGCAAACAATACGGATGTTTATAATATCGTTCGAAATGTTGTTGCACTTTCAATTCCAATACATAATATGAAACCTATTGATACAACTGTATTTCTCTATGGAAAAACTGGTACAGGAAAATCACATACTATCAATGGGATTGTTCAATTATTTGCTCAAGATATCTTTCGTCTTACGACAAAATCACATTGTCAAATACGTATCGGCATATCTGCCGTAGAAATTGTTGCTGGTACCAAAGGTTTTATTGTTTCAAATGATAATATTTGTGATCTCTATAATAATGGTATGATTGTTCATTTTCGAGATGATGAACATGGAACAATGCATCTTCGAGGAGCAAAAGAATTTCAATGTGAAAATAGTACACAATTAGATAAATATATCAAACAAGCAAAAACAGTACGACGAACTCAAGCAACTCAGCGTAATTCACAATCATCTCGTTCACATTTAATCTATTTCATTCGATTACGTGATGAAAATGAACAAATTCTTTCGACAATCACATTCGTTGATTTAGCTGGTAACGAAGGACAACAAGATTCGTTATATTTCAAAGCACATAGTGATCAAATCAAAGATTCAACATCGATCAATCGTAGTTTAGCAAGTTTAAAAGATTGTATACGTGCTGCAAATGCTGGCTCAAAAGTCATTCCATTTCGTGGAAGTACATTGACTCGTCTTCTTAAGAAATGTTTCTGTTCAAAAGAAACAAAAACAGTCTTTATTGGCACCGTATCAGGATTACCAATAGATATTGAACAAAGTGCACAAACATTAAAATATATTGGTTTGATTAAATATGATGAACAAGAATTTCTTATCGAACAAATAACAAAACTAAAAACAACAACTTTGTAACGTTTCAATATTCTATTGGTTTATTTAGAAAAATAAATGACAAGGTTTCTTCTTCTTATCTATTCTATATAAAACGAATATAAGATAAATATTCACTCAACATAGACATGTTAAAATTCATCATTGCACTTTTTCTTACAGTTCTACTAGCAGTTGTTCATTGCAATTCGAATACTGTCAATTACGTCGATCGTCCTGAATTAGTCGAAGATGGATTCGTCTTCGGTCTGGCTCGGAAAGCCAGTAAATGGTTAGCAAAACACGAAGAACTTATCCTTGATCATATTAAAATAACTCATGTTCAAACAAAAACGGTCAATGGTGTTCGATATAAATTAGATTTCACGGCTCAATCAATAATAGGCAATCAAAGTCAATTAGTCAATTGTAAAGCTACAGTCTACATGCGCGTTGGCATGGGTGCATCACTATCAGTTGTCGATGCTCAATGTAAACCGAAATAAGAATTTCGTGCTTTTGTTTTTGTTTTTTATTAGGACTTGTTTGTAAAATATTTATCATAAAAAATAACGAATAAAATCAATAAAAGAAAAATCCAAAGAGCATGAAGTGCAATATTACTTGAAAAGAGTTTCTCAGCTTGGCGATCGATTAGTTCTGTATCACTGCTATTACTTTCGTTGTCTGATATTAATGCAGCTATTTTCGAAACTTGTGCTCGAGCATTGGCATTCATTTCAACAGTTGAACAATCAGTGTCATAATTATAGATTTGATCATGACATTTAAATGCCCAAAAATCACGAATATCTTCTAATGAACGTGGATATTTCAACCATTCAAGTGCTTTTTCAATTGAAACAAAATAAACATAACGATATTTCGGATCGGTTAGAATCTCTCGAATAAAATCAATTAATGATTGAAGAGCTTGATTTTTTCGATGCGAAAGCCATGATAGATCAAGTTGAATGATAAACGGTGATCGACGACCGAATGTTGTTGATATATGTCGTTCGAAATTATATTTTAACATACTCAAATAATATTCATATGTATCTTCTTGATTCGGTGGTAAACATGATGGATCATATAGTGTTAAACATGTTAATGTCACTAAATAACAAAACAAAAACAGTCATTTTGAAATTAATAATCGAATCGTGATTTTTTTTTCTACTATTTGGATTGACCCATTCGTGTAAAGGAAATTGCCAAAGACCAGGATAAGATCGTGTTGAACCTTGACAATTCACACAATCCAATAGATCATTGGGATAATTGAATGTAAATGGCCAAATTAAATTCGATGATTTGAATATCATCGATGAATCATAATGAAAATGATTTTGTTGTAAATAATCGAAATGTTTATTTTCATCAATTTGAAAATGTGGCACACGAAAACCTTTGATATGCGATTGATGAACATGAGCATATTTATGAATATTAAAACGTTGTTGTTCAATTTCATGTTTCCAAGTTGAATTTGTCCATCGTCGCCAATCGTGTTCACCGTAACAATTTGCTAACGGACATCTACACGATCAACTTTCAAACATAAGAATACGAAAAAAACAAACAAAAATATGTCAAACTTATTGCTTGCAGCAGTCAATGCTATTTCATGTTGATTATCGAATAATCTTTGAACAAGACAATAATCTGTATGAGTGTGATGAACAAAAAATGTTGATGAAATCGGACATTTATTTGGATTTCGATGTGTCGAATTGAAAATTAATTCAAGTGGATCGAGAGTATTTCGATTTAAATTACCGACGAATGTTAAAAGAATCTAAAAATAGATTATCTTCAATATGTTTGAATATAGGAAGTTTCCAAACGTACAAATTGAGGTATTTCAGTCACTTTGAATGTTGTTGGTTGAGAATTAGTTACTGAACATTGACAACTTGGTAGAAGACAATTGTCGGTTGAACATTTTTCATTACGACAGATTGTTGATGAAATTAATAGAAAGTAACTCAAATAAAAAAGCAATACTTTCATTTCGAATGAGAGAGAGAAAAAGAAAACGAACAACTGATAGTTTTCAGTACTATATACAATTCTTTGTATCAGTTAAAGTTGGTAGATGTCCTTGGTTCTCGTTCGTTTGCAAACTTGTTCTCATTGGTTGAATAGAATTTCATCGTCTTTCCATTTCCATCCATCCAAGGATCAAATTGATCATTCATTCATTTTATTTTTTCGTCATCAAAATGGGCAAAAAACAACATCAATCTGACAAACTCTATTTAACTACAACTGTAAATTAATTAATTTAAAAAAAAACTATCCATTTTCATTCTCATGTTTTTAGGAATGGAAACATTCATTCGGTGGATACAAAGGTGCAACTAAAGCCAATGCTGATTTTCGTCGTTTACCATTCAATTGCTGTAGTATTTCATTTCAACCAGTTGAAAATCCGTATTGTACACCAGAAGGAATCGTTTTCGATTTAGCTGCTATTGCTCCTTTCTTAAAAAAATTCGGTCGTAACCCAGTGACAGGTGCAAAACTCGATGCTAAACAATTGATTAAGATCAATTTTCATAAGAATCAAAAAGATGAAATCAGTTGTCCGATTACATTCAAAGTTTTCACTGAAAGTTCACATATTGTTGCTATAAAACCATCGGGTAATGTCTACAGTTATGAAGCAATCGAACGTTTAAATATCAAAACAAATACATTCAATGATTTGCTAACCAATGAGCCATTTACTCGTGATGATATAATTACCATTCAAGATCCGAAAAATCTCGATAAATTTAACATTCAATCATTTGCACATTTAAAAAACGATTGGAAATTAGACGATGAAGATGAAAAACGTCGTCTGACCGATCCAACTTATTATCTCAAATCGATAAATAACGAAACAGCTGCAACTCTTCAACAGATTAAAACTGCACCATCGAAAGAATTCGTCGAACGAACACAAACGAGTGTCTATTCGAACAAACAAGCGAAACCTGTCCAACAAAAATTAGACGAAACAAACACAGCCATCTATTCGACCGGGCGTGTAGCAGCTTCGTTTACGTCAACATCAATGGATCCGGTGACGGTCATGGAAGCTGCTGCTCGAGATGAGAATGAAGTTCGTTATGCACGAATTAAAAGCGAGAAAAAGAAAGGTTATGTACGTCTTGTGACTAATCTCGGTACACTCAATCTCGAGCTTAATTGTGATCTATGTCCGCAAACATGCGAGAATTTCATTCGACATTGTGCAGATAAATATTATGTTGGAACGAAATTTCATCGATCGATTAAGAATTTTATTATTCAAGGTGGTGATCCAACTGGAACAGGTACAGGTGGAAAATCCATCTGGGGCAAACCATTTCGAGATGAATGCAATCCGAAATTACAACATAATACGCGAGGAATGTTGAGCATGGCGAATGCAGGACCAAATACGAACAAATCTCAATTGTAAGACGAATGTTTATGATTGATCTATCGAATCTACTTTTTCTTTCATTTTAGCTTTTTTACCTATCGGCCCTGTAAAAGTCTGAATGGTAAACATACAGTTTTTGGAAGGTAGATTTCATTGAATCAAATAATGATTTATCTGTTTTTTTTTCGTTTGAAAAATAGTGTTGTCGGAGGTATTGAAACATTAAGTGCAATGGAATCTGTGCCAACTGATCAAAAAGATCGACCACAAAGTGATATTACTATTGAAGATACGATTGTATTTGTAAATCCTTATGATGATGTTGATGCACAAGTAAATATTTGAATCGTATACGTATTTCTTTTGAAATCTATTTTCGTTTCGATAGTTAAAACTCGAACGTGAACGAAAAGATAAACGTGAAGCTGACGAAGAAAAAGTCAATGCTACTGTTCGTTCAACTAAATCGACAACAGCAAAACCAGTTGAAAAACCAGCAGCTCCAGTTTTTCGATCTGGCATTGGCAAATATATTTCCAATCAAGCTTAGTAAGCTCTTCTTCTCTCACTCTTTCTCTCTGAAATCATTCGAACTTTGCTTTGTTTTCTAGTGCAAGTGCCAAACAAGCTGCACCTACGAGTGACGAAGATAACGAATATACACAGAAGAAAAAACGAAAACTAGCCGCTGCTAGTTCGAGTTCATCACTGAATTTTAATCAATGGTGATCAAATATTTTTTCTTTTCTGTCTCTATTTCTTGTTCGTTTGTTGTATTGTAATAAAAAACCAAATCACCTATTTCTTTGTTTCGATGTACGACAGAATATACATATCTTGTATTCATTTCAGAGTTGTATAAACATGGCTACGATTGCCAATAGTTTAAAGAATATTCTTCGTCCGCACACACGATTAATTCGATTTAAATATGGCGCTAATCAATCAGGTATGACATCGGTTTTTTTTCTTCTTCTATTAGAATTTTTTGGTTTAGGTTCAGCGACTCAAGCAGCAAAAGAAACAAAACCGACTCCGACTGGTGCTACATCTTCACCAAAAGCAACTGGAAAATCTACAACAGTTGAATTTGCGGACTTGCCAAAGAAATATCGTCGACGTCCTTTGACACAAGACGAAATCGATCTTGTCACAGTAAATTCAATCGTCTTTTTTATATCTTAGTTCAAACGATTCTCCTCTATTTTTTTAGGTCGGTGGTTCTATATAAACACAACTCTACTTATTTATTCCGATTAGACAAAATAGACGATCCCTTTAATCATTAGTTCATGTATTTTTTTTTCTTTGCTCTCTTTTTTTCCGAAAAATAAACAAACTAACGAAATCGCGGTCGATATTTTCCTGCAGCTGGGTCCATATCTAAAACTTTGAATGCTGTAGTTATTGTTTCTGCTGGTTTCCAATGTTCTAATTGAGCAACTTCATGCACGATTTCATCTTGTTCACGTTGTAGTTCTTTGTTTTCGAAATCATGTTCATCGACAATCGGTACGATTTCATTGTTCATTTGAACGAATGATTTCGGATTTCCAGGTCGTGATTTTAAACGTCCGAAATTCACAGCCGGCAATGTCGAACCATGTTTATGAAAATCCGGTGAATATTCAACTCGTCGGTAACTTTTATCACCTTCGGATCGTTGTCCGAGACCGTTTCGTACGTCAATCATTTTCTTCTTTCGACCGATTTGTGTCATATAAACATCGTCATCACCGAGATCTTCTAACGATCGAAAATGTATATCAGCAAAAAAATTCCGTTTCGATGAACGTTTATTCATAGATTCGTCGCTGAAATAGAGATATTCATTGGTTGTTCGTTGCCAATTTTGCGGATGTGCACGCATGAAATGTATATTACGTTCGATTAGACCAACGGGTAATGTTGGCTTAGCATTTGGATCACAGGGAGAAGGAATATAACGTGAACGAGATTGCCAATCAGGTCCAATACTTATAATGATCAAGTTTTTTTTTATCGAAGGAAAGAAAAACTGTTTTCGTTGATTTACTTTGAATAAATTGGTTCTATGTGTTGACCGTGTGGACGCCAATGAACGTCGTCTAATGCAGGAGAAGGTACATGCGCACGTCCTCTTGGTTTATAAATCGATTGACTTAATGTTAAACTATGTTTTTCAGGATAATGTCGACGTTCGAAGTCTATTTCATACAACAACAACAATAGCAAACTTCTCTATGGAAATTCTCACCATGATAGCCAGGTTTTTCAAGATCATAATGAAGATGTAATGTTGATGCAGTGATATGAACCATAATAAACGTCTTTGTGCAGTCGAATGGTTCGTTTTTCTTTTTCTGATTGTTATTGTTGTTGATAAGGTATCCATTAACTGCTTGAAAAAGTCAAGAAGCAAGAAAAAAAAGGAGAGAAAACGTTTGCTTTCTTTTTTTTTATTTTTTAACTGAGCAAATAATGTCAGAAAAATGTTCTTAGGAGAACGATTGATTTTTCTTTCACGGTTTTCTTATTAACATAAATGAAACGAATGAAGAAAAGAAAAACTCTTAATCGAATTGTTAAATCCAAAGACGAAATTCAACCATCGAACGATATGATTTTATTTTGTCTTCTTCGTAAATAGATCCACAAATCTTCAAGTAAACAAGTTGTTCTAATTGTTCGAACAGTTAATTCCTTCGACTGTAAGGAGGGTCATACAAAAAAAACTAGTTTGTTTGTCGGTTTCAAACGGGGTCAACAGAACGTCGTTTTAAGAAACTCCTATAATGATCTAATGTTATATTTACAAAAATATAAAGTCCTTCTTCTCTGATATCTATAATCATTTAGACCTAGCTATTCGATAGCGATTGGCGCTACACTCGAATAACATGACCGCTCAAGTCGCAACTGCCGGGCCATCGAGACACAAAGGATCGACGCGGCACTGTCTACGCTATTTGACATAAATCTTCAGGTTCTATGACAAGTATTTCTCTACCAAGCTGCACTGCAAACAGAATATTGTAAAAACAAAATATTGTTCAACCGATTCAACAACAACTAACAAAGTATATTCTCACATTGAAAAACTTACTGAAATAGCAATATCGTTTCAAGATGATGAAACTGAGATCTCTCTACTAAGAGAGACTTCTTCCATCTATTCATGAAGACAACATATTTACCACGAGAACGCCTATCAAAAGTTTCCCGGTTTTTCCGTAGAATTAACAACAAAAATCACTTTTATTTCCTCCCATGTCACCAAGACCGTATACAAACAAAATACTTTGCGTATATCACTGTCTGTATTACGGCTTAAATAACGTCACATTAGTATATGATTCTTATCAACAGTCTGAACTATCTTTAGGATGACGGTGTAGTAAGCGTCTTCGATAAATAGAAAAGATGGCCGATTGAGATAAAAAAATTAAACATTTATTTCATTCGATTTCTTTTTAAAGCTTGGTCTATTAGTGCGTCTACAGCACAGATTCGATTCCCGTGGAGGTAGAGTGTGGTGAGTGTCTGACATAAATAGAAAAGATGACTGATCAAAATGAAGAAACTAAATATTTATCTCACTTGATTTCTTTCTAAGGCTTGACCAATTGCTCGTGCACCTTCACCTCCGATTTGATTGAATGTCAGGTCGAGTGTGGTGAGTGTCTGAGATAAATAAAAAAAGATGACTAATCGACATGAAGAAACTAAATATTTATCTCACTTGATTTCTTTCTAAAGCTTGACCAATTGCTTGTGCACCTTCATCACCGATTTGATTCCCGTAGAGGTTGAGTGTGATGAGTGTCTGAGATAAATAGAAAATATGACTGATCAAAATGAAGAAACTAAATATTTATCTCACTTGATTTCTTTCTAAGGCTTGACCAATTGCTTTTGCACCTTCATCACCGATATGATTCGTGTAGAGGTTGAGTGTGGTGAGTGTCTGAGATAAATAGAAAAGACGGCCGATTAAGATGAAGAAACTAAATATTTATCTCACTTGATTTCTTTCTAAAGCTTGACCAATTGCTTGTGCACCTTCATCACCGATTCGATTCCCGCCGAGGTAGAGTGTGGTGAGTGTCTGAGATAAATAGAAAAGACGGCCGATTAAGATGAAGAAACTAAATATTTATCTTACTTGATTTCTTTCTAAAGCTTGACCAATTGCTTGTGCACCTTCATCACCGATTCGATTCCCGCCGAGGGAGAGTGTGGTGAGTGTCTGACATAAATAGAAAAGACGGCCGATTAAGATGAAGAAACTAAATATTTATCTCACTTGATTTCTTTCTAAGGCTTGACTAATTGCTCGTGCACCTTCATCACCGATATGATTCGTGTAGAAGTTGAGTGTGGTGAGTGTCTGAGATAAATAGAAAAGACGGCCGATTAAGATGAAGAAACTAAATATTTATCTTACTTGATTTCTTTCTAAAGCTTGACCAATTGCTTGTGCACCTTCATCACCGATTCGATTCCCGCCGAGGGAGAGTGTGGTGAGTGTCTGACATAAATAGAAAAGACGGCCGATTAAGATGAAGAAACTAAATATTTATCTCACTTGATTTCTTTCTAAGGCTTGACTAATTGCTCGTGCACCTTCATCACCGATATGATTCGTGTAGAGGTTGAGTGTGGTGAGTGTCTGAGATAAATAGAAAAGACGGCCGATTAAGATGAAGAAACTAAATATTTATCTCACTTGATTTCTTTCTAAGGCTTGACCAATTGCTTTTGCACCTTCAGCTCCAATTTCATTCCTGTCGAGGTCGAGTGTGGTGAGTGTCTATTCACGGTAGAGAATTGATTGACTGCGGAAAATGATGATAGTAAATTTGAGGATACAGGAGCCTTGTAGAAATATATTATTGAAATGCGCATGTCACAGTTTGGGTGTAAAAGATGTTAGGATATTAGTTAAGTTTACTTGGAATCGTTGGTATGAAGTCAGAATAGCGTTGAGTCGTTGATTGACATTGTTTATGGACATGAATAAGTGTTTTTCCTGCAAATGATCGAATATGCGATAGATTATGTCGATGGGTAGTGTATGGATTGATAAAGACATGTTTTTTCGAATCTGGAATAATATTGGTTATAAAAATCAATAAGTAGTGGTCCTCTGAGGAATTCGTTGACGCGTTTCTGAAACAAATACAAGAGGATTTCCATTGGAATCTAGATTAGTGCAGATTTTAATTTCAAGGTGGGACTTATAGAAGTAATGTTTCTTTTTTGAAATTGATAATAAATAACTCAACGTTTGATTTCAAAGTTATGAAGGTACGATATGCTAGGGAAATCGAAAAGTTAATGTTCACTGGGCTGCCTTCGAATATTTGCTCAAAATTCAGTCGGAAAGCCCGTCGAAGAAAAGTGAAGATACTCTGATACTGATTCTATAGTTTTCGTGATAAAAATCCTACCAAGTTTCGATAAGAATTCTGTTGTGACACTACCGTTTTCTTGGTAAAAAACCCTTCGAAGTATAGATAAGGACTCTCTTTGCAATTGTAGTGTTTTTTTATGAGATAAGTTAACTAAGCTTGCAATGTAATGTACGGTGCTTTAGACAAGTTTTGATTTACTAGAAAAAAGGTTTAGCCATTTCCAATTAGAAATGCAGCGAGTGAAAATGAAATTGTTTGTATTGATAATAAGATCATCAAAAAAGAAATAAATAAAAATAAACGAATGTCTATCATTTGCCAAGAATTGTTGCCTAGTTATAGATTGGGCAATCATTTCTGACATTTTGGTGACGAGACCAGGATTTTTTCCCTAGAACTCTTTTTTCTGGGAAATTCGGATAAAATATTTGAAAAATAGTCCCTAAAAAATCCCAAAAACTGGTGCCCAGAAATATTCATATATGATTGCCCAATCCTTAACTAGGCATCAATACTGGGAACCACAATTCTGGGCAAATGATAACCTACCGTATGAACTGTATTACGGTCTTATTAGACCGTGTGTAAACGATCGAATATGAGTGTATTCGACCGGTTTTGTACCATCACAGCGACCGTATTGATCGCCCTGGATATAATGGCATAAATATTAAAACAGATTGAGTTCAATATTTTATCAATTGATAATTTAAAGTTATTACTTGGAGGTGGTGTCGATGATGATAAAAATCTTATCCGAAAAGCTGTTTTGCTTTTGAATAGTACCACCGATGTTGACCATCAACAAACTGGTAAAAAATGGAAATATCTTTACGGTAAATTAAAAGGAAATTTTTAATTTATTCATCGAACAACATTCAATGAATCAAATCATGAACATCGGCGATGTAAGTGAAAATACATGATATTTAATCAATTTCAAACAATCTCATTCTCGGGTGGCATGATGCATCTAATGTGGAAATTACGCATGTGCCAGATTACAAAACAATGTACGATCTTTCTAAGCTGCACTTCAATAAGCTGCTTAATACAATTACTCGTACAAATCCAGATATAATCAATGATTACATGCAACATAAAATACACCTATTATATCTGCGAGAATTCTATCTCAATCCTCAACTGATCAAATCAAACGTAATCTTGTCATTTGTGCACCATCAATCTTTGTTAAATATAATTGCTTGAGTCATGTTACAACAGTGGGATTGGAATGGATTGACAATAACGCAGAATGTGCCATTGGTAATATGGAGGTTGATTTAATTAAAATTAAAGAAGAACTGATATGGAAGTTAAGTCTGATTCGGATGATACTTTACCAGAAATAGGTCATGAATCATCTCATTCAAGTGAAAGTTCTTCAGAAGAAGTGAATTTGGAAACATCTCCAATAAATCCTTCCCAATATGAACTGATGAGATTTCAACATGATTTAAGTAAGAAAATCTAGATATAAAAACAAAGTTTTCAAAATGAAATGTAGAAATCAACATTTTTCAACTAGAGGAAGTAGATATCGAAATTAAATTGAAATATGAGTTTAACTCGAGATGATATTCTTTTACGTCAAACAATACAGGCTTCGTAATAGTTACTTGAGTAACATTTCAACAGTTCTAGAATAAGAATAAGTGATTGGTCATGTTCAATGAGAGATTTGCATATAGAATTACAATTGTGTTTTTGTTGTGGCTCATCAAATACCGAGACTTAATATTTTTTAGAATTTATTTTGGCACGAAATTGTAATGGTCGATCAAGTTCTGAAAAAGTCAGTAGAGACAAACAGTTTATTCAAAAAATGTCAAGAAAAAAGCCTAAAAATGATCATTGCATGAGCATTGACCATTCTTTTGGAAGTGATGCATGCGATTGGCGTCACGTACAAATATTTCACATTGACGAATCTTTGCGATTAATTTTGTTGCTTCATCTAAAAAGAAAAAAAAAGAAATTGATTATTGTATTTAAAAAATAAATCAACTTACGACAATCACCACAAACGCGTAAATTTTTCACTATGTGGATCTTTGATGGTCGTTTACCTCGAATGAAATGATATGCGATTGCAAGTCGTTCACTATGACCACAAAGAACTGATTCAACTGTTTCAGTTTCTTTAAGCGGTCGGGTGATCCAACTGGCATCAAATTGATGACCATGTTGACGTAGCTCATTACCGATTATCATTGCTTCAGCATGAATCTCATTTGATAATGGATGAGAATGATCATGAGCTTTGAATGACTAAAAACAATAAAAAAAAATATCAATATAATCATCAGTACATTTTGTTTCATCATAATCGTTTACTAGTATTTCATCGCCATCTTCAGTTGTTGCCTCACCTGGAGTCACTTTCTTGCCATAGTTCTTGAGTCGATGATGCCGAATCTGTGATGCTTGTTTATCATCACCGATTGATGTATAGATGTTGGAGAGAAGAATCGAAGCAGGAATCATTTGGTGTTTTTCATTCGGGAATATCTGTTTCATCTTTTGATATATTCTCGATGCTAAGACAGATTGACGACTATTTCTTGCGCCTGATAGCAAAGCCACTAAATATCAAGAAACGAAATCAAACTATCAATAATTTCAAACTAGTAAATAGTCACGCACTATGCATTGGTAAATAATATTGTTTTGAAAATTGCTCATATTCTTGAATAAGTTTTTCAGCTTCATCAAATATATGCAATCGACTTAAACAATCGACCTGAACAAAAAAAAACTCAAATTCGAATGATCACAAGCAAGAAAAAAGTCACAAAACAAACCATAGTTGTATAGATTATTTGACTTTTGTTGTCGATTTTATTAAATATTGAGCGAGCTGGATCAACCAAACCAGAATGTGAACATGCATTTAAAACAGCAACATGTGATATTTCATCTCGTTGGTTATTAGACATTTGATAATATAAATTGATGGCATCAGCACCTTGTCCATTGAGACCATATGCATTGACTGAAGTTAGCAAAAACAGTATTTAATAAGCTGAGCAAAAAAAACTACTCATGATATTGTAAGTATAAGCATCAGGCTTTTTTACAGATTTGAATATTGAATACGCTTGATCAACTGAGCCAATTTTAGCCTAAACAAGTAAGGATTAAGAATAAATCTTGTATGATCAATATGATAAGATAAGAGACTACCAAAATATTGATCAATCCATTGACAATATATATATTATCGTATAACTCAAGTGGAATCTGATCAATAATAGAACGAGAAGTCAAAGGTAAACCAATTTGAGCACATGATTGTAAAAGAAGAGTAAAATGAATAGGAGTGGGAATCAATTTTTTCTTTTTCATCTGTTTAAATAATTGAAGAGACTTCAAAGGCATATTATTGATATTATAACATTTCATCATAGTGCCATAAACGATTGCATCTTTCTTCTCCAATGATTCAAATAATCGTTCAGCACTCGTTATATCACCAAAATTGATCAGCATATGAGCAATTGTTGCCAATAGAATTTCATCTGTAATCAATTGCTTATTATTTGTCAATTTATTAAAAAGTTTCATTCCAATTGTTTTTGCTCGGCTATTTTTAAGTTCAGCACAAGCTTTGCAAACAATGGTGTAAACAACACTATTTGCTTCAATTGGCATTTGTTCGAATAGATCAAGTACTTTTTCATGCATACCATTTGCAAAATAACCTGCAGTTCTTATAAATAATACTACAATAGTTTTCAACAAATGCTTACCTTCCATCAAAGCACCATAACTAACTATATTTTTTTGCTTCATCGAATTGAACAGTGTTTCAGCACGATACATTTGGCCAAAAGACATGAGCATATTCAATGCCGCACTTTGTAAAACAACATCTGCATCATTAAAATGATTCGACATTTCATCAAATAGTTTCATTCCAATCTGTTTTGCACGTGCATTTTTTACTTTAGCACAAGCACTGAATATCACTGTTAGAGTATATTCATCGGGCATAACTTTCATCTGATCAACGAAGTCCAAAACCTTGTCTGGTTTGTAATTTTGAATAAGATCTATACGAAATCATTTTCATTAATTATTAAAAACAATTTTTACTTTTGAATAAAATTGCGTATGTTCGATTGGATACATTTTTGATTTTCGAATGAATATGTTCTGCATTGTTCATATCACCAATATGCACTAAAATGAACATTTTATAAAATACATATTATACAAAATAAGATAAACTCACTGTACAATTGAAACAACGAATTTTGAATAAACTCATTCTGTTGTGAAGAAGGAGAGAGTTGTTTTTCAATTTGCTTTCCAAATTCATAATCCTTCAATGAAATACATGCTTTTAATGCCATATTAATCGAAGCATCTGTGTGCACCGATGACTGTTTGAACAGTTCGAGAGCCTGTTTATATTGCTTTGATTTTACATGTCTCTTCATATCTTCATCTAACGAATTGGATACTGATGATGTTATTTTATGCATAACTTGGAAATACGATTGAAAACAACGTAATACTGATAAACTTCGAGCAGCGAACATTTTTGGAGAATAAAAAAACCAAAAGATTTCGGTTACATATAAGAACGGATTATATGAATGACCAATGAAAAAAGTAAAAGATGTCATTATATAACTAACTATTGTCTTTTATATTCTTTGAAAACAAAATTTTATTAATCAAATACAATTTCGATCAACGAAAAATCAATCTTAAAACGAAAGCAACAAGAACAATAAGAATAAAATGAAGATGAGAAGAGACAAAAGATCTGGTTGAACTAGTTCGTATAAAATCCAATTGTTTTTCATTATATTCAATGCGTTCAATAGTATTAACTAGATTTTGTTCAACACGTTTTAATGTAACGATTATTTCATGATCGAAACTTGTTGCCAGAGTTTTGGGTGTTGGAGGACGATGTGATGTACGTGTACAAACAAGAAAATCATGTTCGTACGTCGAAATATCATTATGAGAATCCCATGGACGAGTACTAATTATAAAATGAAATAGTCTTTTAAAGACAAAAACAAAAAACAAAGGAATTTTACTCGATATGGATATAAGTCCATTCTCTTGTTTTCGAATCTAAACGAAATATTTTCGATTGCCATTCATTGCCATTATTCCGTCGTTTTCTTTGTTCATTCTCTAGGAGAGTTTTCTCTTCAGTTGCTGATATTTGATCATTTTGTCGTATTGCTGATGTTACATATTGCCATATTTTTTCTGATTCATTGTCTTGTTGTTGTTCAATGGGTACAACATATCGTTTCAATCGAGAATCAATTACCGATTGTGTCACTTTCCAAAAACTAGTTTTCATCTAATTTTTAAAATCAAAAGTTTAATATCAAAAAGATTTATTTTGTTTGACTGACATTAGTGGTTTTATCCAGCAAAATGATTTCATCATTCCAATATCCTGAAAAAGTATACAAAACATTTTTTTCAAATCGAATTTTTCCTTCGATTAAATTCATTAAATCATGACCACCGATAAATGGCTTTTCAAAAAAAAAATTGTTCATTTTTTTTCTCAAGAAACTAATTTTTCTCCTACTTTCAATTTAAAATCAATCTCAGCTGAATATCCTGTTTTCTCACAATTAATCGTTACTTTCCCACCTAATTCCATTGTTAATCGTCCAATTAAAATACCTTTACAATTCGCATACGGCATTGTAATAACATAATCTTCGCCTTTATTCAATAATGTTATTCGAGCATTACCATCCAATATTGCTGAAAGACTATTACCTATAAAATAGAATCATTGAAAAACAGAGAGCGAAATCTGATTTCAATGTTCTACCATAGAATTTTGATCGTGCTAAAATATTTCCTTGTATGCAAAAACCTTCTTGACGATTTGAAACGTAGAATGTTGTTATTGGTGGATGATGAGAGACCTGAAGAAAAAGTCAATAAATTTCCTTTGTAAAATCTCCATGTAATTACTTGTTCAGCAATGTAGAATGTTTTACTATTATTTTTTGGATGATGAAAATAACAACGATAGACTTCACCGAGTAAAGGATTGTACGGTTTTTTTAAACCCTTTTTTGTTTACAAACAGATACATATTTACGTATTAAAAGAATAGAAAATTCGAACAAACTTTTGGTTTTTTATAAAATCCTGATAGATAAAATTTAACAATGGTTTTCATTCGTTCCAATGGATCTGATGAATTACCAGCTCTACAAAAAACAAGAAAATCTCGAAAAATGATTAAAATTCTCTTGACAAACTCTTCTAATATATCACAATGATAATAATAATCGGATAATTTTTCAAGAAATGATCGTGGTTCTAAGATAAATGTTGGTAAGACAACTTTCGATAGATCCATGCCCGGTCGAATTTGTTTTAATAAATGCATAATTAATGATTTATTTTCTTCGGCTACATCTTCTGTTTGTGAAGCATCATCAAGCTAATCAAACGAGAAAATAACAAACAAACAAACTTCTCTCTCATTTACCTCTCCCATCTCTTCAGCTGGTGCAAGAATATAATTTGTTTCAATAATCGATTGATTCGTTACATCTTGTGAACAGTCCGATTGACTTGTTCCACTTCTCGACACTTTACTTGTATCACTGATCACATCATCTTCTACTAAATTCAAATTGCTAATATTTTTTTCATCATTCATTAACGGTCTTGAAAATGGACTTTGAAGCAATTTTGAATATTTCATTGTCAATTCAAGTGCATCTATCCAGCATCGTCCTTGAAAATTAGTCAATTATATATTTAGTTTTTCTTTTCTCATGAATAACAGTTAAGATATACCTGCTGTCTCATCAGATGCACGGCATATTAAATAACTCATAGGAAGAGGAAATGTTAACGCACCGAATTGTTCATTATTTGGACCCTAGAAATAAGCAAAAAAGAAAAGTATTTTCTTTTCTTCAAATTAACACCTATAAATAGATTTTGGTTACTCGTTGAGACCAAATTGATTTTTCTAATGGATGCCAAATTTTAAAACAGAAGCCTGACTTTTTTGTTGGCCGTTGAATGACTAATGTACGAAAGACATGAGAATGAAACGTTTTGTATTTTATTTTATTTACCTTGGCAAGAAGAGAGAACGAGTGTGCCGACCCAAACACCATTCTATGTACATAGAGGAAAAAACATACAAGCAAACAAACAATCGAAAGCTAAGCTAACCATGGATGTTGGATTTCGATAGAAGAGAATGAGACCAGGTTTAAGGACTGCCCATAATTTCGTCCAATCTCGAAATGTTCCTCGCACTTTTAACCAATCACTAACGATAATAATCGATGAATCGTTGAGTAATTGATCGATTTCAGTTGTATAACGTTTTTTCACGTTTTGATAAGTTTGTTTTTGAAGTCGATAGAGTTCAGATTTCGGTGTTGAATGTCGTTGAATTGATTCTGTTGACGAATCGAATGGTGTACTCGAATTCGTTTGACATTGTTCTGTTAAACTAAACGTTCGATTTTCATTGATCTTTTCGGGTTTAGTTCGATCTAAACATGAATTCCTTCGACATTCTTTTGACGAAGGAAGTTTCCTCGTCGTATCCATGAATATTTTCTTTCCAAATAAAAACAAAAAGAAAAAAAAGAAAAGAGAAGAAGTAGACTTGATGGAAAATACTCGTGCTTTTTCTTTTCTATTAATAATAAAATAAGGTAAAACAAAAGAAAGAAAAAAAAATTAGAAAGGTCAAAAACTAGGTATGTTTTTCCTTCGTTGAGAGAAAAGCAAATGTTAAGGCAACTGATTGTCAACACCCACTCTCAAGTTCATTTCACGTTTCAATGAATATACTTATTCATTCTAGTGAGAAAATAACCGACTTTTATTTTAGATTAATCGAAACAAATAAACAAAAAAAAAGGTACAGAAAATTCTAGTGTTTTCTTGATGATGAATGACGATGATGACGACGATCATCGTCGTCGTGTTTTGATGATCGATGTCGTTTGGAATCTCGCCGTCTATCATCATCATCATGTTTGCTTCCTTGTTGAAAATCTCGCATTAATTTGTTAGTTGTTTCTTGTTCGACTTTTTCTGCCTTCGATTTATTCACATATTTACTATATTTGAGAAATTCTTTTTCTGTAACTAATTTAACATTGTATTGTGAGATTGAAATCACTTCTTTCTTTCGATTTGTACCACCGATAGCTAATGCAACATTTAAACGAGCTGTATCTTCTTCAATAAATTCAATTGTACCATATTGATCTTCATGTGGACCTTTTTGTATAAGTACGAATGCACCTTTCTCGAAACAGAGATCATCTTTTTCGTCGATACCCGATTGTTTTAAATTTCGTTTTAATTGATTGATTTTTTCTAAAATCTTTCGATCGGCACCTAAACCGAGACCACGTGGTCGAGTTTCGGGTACGAAAACATCGACAGTTTTCTTATTCGAAATACCAAGACCCGTGTCTTCTTTATAACCCATTCCACGTATAGCAGCCATGCCAAAATCTTCAATCGGTACTTCGTCATAATTAGCATCTTCAGCATGTTTTTCCGTTTCGTCGTCAGATTTGTCTGTTGAATCTTTCATGAAAGTATTCGATGCATCTTGTTCGATTGTATGTACACGAGCTATTCCATTTTCTGTTCGTTCACTCCAAGCCTCGTTTGCTTTTTGTGCGTCGAGAAGAAGTGCACGTCGAGCTTCATCGGCTATTTCATTGACTGAATCAGTTGTTGTTTTGGTTGGAAGAGAAGGAGAAGGAGCAGTGGCTGTAGCTGTGGGTTTGTTGATTTTCAATATTCGATGATGAGCATTTGGTTGACAGGGAATTACTAATTCTTGTTTGACATTCTTCGGTGCTGTACTTTTGATTTCTCCATTATCAAAACCAGTGACAAGTTCGATTGAATTCGAATTAGCTGTTGTTGTCGTCCCTGAATCAAATTGAACTGCCGAAGCAGCATTCGTATTCAAAACTGGTCGTTTACCAAAACCAAGTTTAAACGCAACACGCGGTGCTTCGGACATATTCTGACTAACTGAATGATGGAAAAGGAAATTTCTACATCACATTTTTCATTTGTTCGTTCGGTTAAACGAACGAGAAAACAGCGCCACATGCTTTTAGTTTTGATTCTTTACATTAGCCCGAAAACAATAAATATATATTATTTTATTATAACATTAAAAATAAAAAAAAACCGAAAACAACAAGAAAATATATTATTTTGATGAGTTCAGCCAGCGCTAGAAAACAAAAACACAACAAGAATTTCGAAATATGAAACGCGTTTGATACTCTTACAGACTGACGAAGTTTTTCTTGTTCGACGATAGTTAACGTTTCTTCATCAGTGTATTTTAATACTGCACATATTACTCTTGCCATCGTCTAACAAAAGAAAGTCAATTTTCAGAAACAAAAGACATGTTAATTGCAAAACATACAACTCGATCAGTGCCTGTGAGATATCCTTGGAAAACTCGTTTTAAATAATCGATTTCCACGGATTCGGTTAGATCAGTTTGACAAGCATGTTCATCGGTCACTCTTTGATATGAAATGAGTTGTTTTTTCAGTTTTTCAATTTCGATTTGTAAATCTCGAACGAGTTGATAATGATCCAATTGTTTAACCTAACGAAAATTCAAAGTTTTTGAAACACAAAAAATAGTTAAATCTATACTTTCAACTCTTCCTCCAATTTAAACAGATGATTTTCAGCCATCGATGCTCGTTTTTCTGCATCGGCTATTTTCTGTTCAGCATTTCGAACCGTTTCATTATCACTCTGGACATTTGTTTCTTATAGTACAAAAAAAAGTCAATAAATTTAAACTCAAAATTCAAGACTTACTAATATAGTTATCTAATTCTTCTTGATATTTTCTTTGATTTTCTTGAATTTGTAAGTCCATTTCTCTTGCCAATGATTTCAACTTCGTATCGTATTCAATTTCTTGATCTTTCAAACGTTGTTCGTATTCATCGGTATCTTTTATTGAATCTTTCATTTTCTGCAAAGCTTTTCGTAATTTCACCGAACTTTCTTGTGTTTGTTTAACTGTTAATTCTAAATCTTGAATTTTCTCATCACGTTCAGTAATTTGTCGATCTTTATCTGTAATTTCTTGTTCGAAATTAAATTTCTCTTCAGCATACTCATCGATTTGACGGGTATTTTCTTCGTTAATTTTTACTAGAGTAACAATTTCAGATTTGAGATTATCGATGTCAGATTGAACAGCCTGGTCACGTTCGTTGATTTTTTCACGAAGATTTCGAATTTCTTCTTCATCGGATTCAGTTTTTCTTTTCAGTTGCTGATTGAGTTCTTCAAGTTGTTCTTTGTCGTGTTTTAATTGAGATTGAAGATTATCAAAATCTTCACATTTGGTTTTCAATTCAATAATTTCCTTTCGTAGTGGTTCAACATCGATGTCGGATTGACGAGGTTGATCAAGTTCGTTGATTTTTTCACGAAGATTTTGAATTTCTGTCTCTACGGATTCATGTTTTCTCGTAAGTTGCTGATTGAGTTCTTCAATTTGTTCTTTGTCGTGTTTCAATTGAGTAGATTCAGTAACCAGAGTTCTGTATTGCATTTGGAGATTATCGAAACCTTCACATTTAGCTTTCAATTCACTAATTTCCTTTCTTAGTGGTTCAACATCGATGTCGGATTGACGAGGTTGATCAAGTTCATTGATTTTCTCACGGAGACTTCGAATTTCTTCTTCATCGGATTCATTTTTTCCTTTTAACTGTTGATTGAACTCTTCAAGTTGTTCTTTCTCTTGTTTCAATTTGCTGGATTCATTAACCAGAGTTCTGTATTGCGTTTGGAGATTGTCGAAATCTTCACATTTGGTTTTCAATTCAATAATTTCTTGTTGTAGTGGTTCAACATTAATGTCAGATTGTAGAGCTTGATCACGTTCAGTAATTAGACTAGCTTGTTTTTCTTGAAATTTTGATATGGATCCTTCGAGTTTACTAATTTTTTCACGAAGATTCCGATTTTCTTCTAGTTCAGATTCATTTTTTCTTTTAAGTTGTTGATGCAGTTCTTCGATTTGTTCATTTCGAATTTTCAATTCGTTTTGAAAGGATAATTCAGTTTGTTCTTTGTCTTGTTTCAGTTGTGCAGATTCACTAATCAGAGTTCTGTATTCCGTTTTGAGACTATCGAAAGCTTCGCATTTGTTTTTTAATTCAACAATTTCTTGATTCAATGGCTCAAGGTTAATCTCAGATGAAGGAGTGGATTTAATGTCACGTAGTTGTTGAAGAATTTGATCACGTTCGATAATAAGACTAACTTGTTTTTCTTGGAATTTTGATATGGATCCTTCGAGTTTATTAATCTTTTCACGGAGATTTCGGTTTTCTTCTTGTTCGGATTCATTTTTTCTTTTAAGTTGTTGATTGAGTTCTTCAACTTGTGTCTCTCGAACTTGTAATTCGTTCACAAAGGCTAATTCGTTTTGTTCTTTTTCTTGTTGTAAATATTTTAATTTTTCTCGTTGTTTAAACGAGATATCTTGCTGCTTCTGTAGAAGTTCCTGAAGTCAATCAATTATGTAAAAGCAGAAACAAAAAAAAACAAAGTTTTCTCTTCAATACTTTAACACGATTTCGTTCGCGATCAATTTCATCGTAAGATTTTTTCAATTGAAGAAATTTGTTTCGTAAATCGACGAATGATTTTCTGAATTTCTGAGCATTATTTGTTTCATAATCACTTTCGTCGCCTGTTTGTTCGATTTCGATATCGGATGGAGGTGGATATTGTGTTGTTGGAGAGATGTAATTTGTAATTTGACTAATATCACTTGATGCTGAACTTAATCGAGAACGATTTGTATCCTAAATATCAAAAAGGATTTGTTTTAAAAACTTTTAACAACGACAAATTGAATTTACTGCATTATTTTCATCTCGACTACTAATCGATGGTGTTCGAATACCTGAGTCTCTTGATGAAGGTTTCTACGAAGGTCAAATGCTGTAGAAATATAAACATTTAATTAATAATCTTACATTATCAGTTTGTAAAACAGTCGATAGAATAGCTTGATTAGCACGACTAGCTTCAGTTGCTATTCGATTTTTTAAATTTTGGAACATCGCATCAACTAGTCAAACTAACAAACATGCATGCACGACGTTGATGTTGATAAATAGTACCAGTAAAAATATTTCTAGATGACGCTGATGTCATCAGAAAATAAATACCTCGTGTCATCTATTGATTTCAATCTTGACTCACCAATAAACGTTGACGCAAGACCGAATTTACATTTAGAAATTTTTTTATTTACTATTTGTTTAATCATCATCATGTCAGAATTGGCAATCAGTTCAACGAATTGGTTAGCGATTTCATTACGAAATGGTGCTGCTATCGTTGTGAATTTGAATTCACCTGAGCAATTCGAATGTTTAAGATTCGATGAAATCAATCAACAACAAGCAAAAGAAAATAACGAAGATGATTTAAATCGAAATCTAATTCAATTCACTCCCAATGGAGAAAAATTGATTATCAATGGGCAAAATAAACAGATTTATATTTATATTCAATCGAATTCAACCTCATGGAAACTACAACGAACAATAACAGTGAAAAAACGTGCGTCTGCATTGGATTCCACGAATGATTATCTTTTTATTGCTGATAAAAGTGGTGATGCTTATCAAGCTAGTTTATCCAACGGTCAAGATACGGTTTTAACTGATGATGATTGTCTTCTCGGACATTTATCAATGTTATTGGATGTGAAATATTTTCAAGCTAAATCCACTGGTGAAAAATTTCTCATTACAGCTGATCGTGATGAAAAAATTCGGCTCAGTCATTATCCGAATGGTTATAATATTCAAGGTTATTGTCTTGGACATAAAGAATTTGTTTCACACGTGAAATTACTCGATCACGATCGAATTATTTCAGCATCAGGCGATGGTACACTTCGTCTTTGGCAATTACCTGATTGTACTGAATTGAATGTGATTACAACTAAATCATTAATTGAAACAGCGAAAGAAATCTTTCATGAATCGGAATGTTCGTATTCCGAACCGAATTCATCGTCAATGAATGAATCCATTTGGAAAATGGATGCATCGAATAATCTGATTGCATTATCAATCTATGCTTATCGTGAACATTCAATCTATGTCACCAATCTCTCGAATAATAATCAAACAAGAAAAATAACATTCGATTCCAAATATGGAACTATTATTGATTATACATTCTCATCATTCGATCTCTATCTACTTTTCGATAGTAATCGACTATTTAAATTGAATTTAGCCGATGAAAAAGTTTTAATCGAAGAAATCGATTTGAAAATAAATTCATCACATATAATGAATAATATTCATACATTAGAAATTATCTTCAAACAATTATTCAAAACTCGTGGTCAACCAGGTGATTGCGAATATTTCAAACGTAAGAACGAACGTATTGAACAACAAGAAGCAAAGAAACAACGAAAGAACAAGACGCAAACATCATGACGTAATTATATGTTGTTTGGACTTTGATATATATATATATAAAATTATATAAACGCGTACGTTTTGTCTATTCTGTAGACATTAACGTAATTTGTTATTCGAAAGATATAATAAACCGAAAAGAAACTTTTGTTTTTTGTTATGTTTTCAGATCATGACTTCATCTTTAGTTCGTAGTACATGTCGACGTGCACCGTCGTATTTCATTACATTCAATCGAACAGCATCGACAGCACCGTTAGCTAATGAACAACAGCAACAACAATCACAATTGAAAGAAAAGCCAACAAAACCAGCGAGACAAGCACGAAATTCGAATTCATTCGTTATGAATCTTTTTCGAGGACAATTCTATCCCAATGAAGTTTTTCCATATCCAAATGTACTCAATGACGAACAGAAGGATAATGTCAAAATGTTACTTGATCCAATAACGAAATTTTTCGAGGAAAAAAATGATCCAGGTAAAAATGATGCAACCGGAACAATTCCTGAGGATGTAATGAACGGTTTGAAAGAACAAGGAGCATTTGGTATTCAAGTTCCTGTTGAATTCGGTGGATTAGGCCTATCGAATACTCAAGCAGCACGACTTTTTCAAATTGTGAGTGCTTATGATTTGGGCATATCGATTTGTACGGGAGCACATCAATCGATTGGTTTCAAAGGCATACTTCTATTCGGTACTGATGCACAGAAGGAAAAATATTTAGCTAAATTAGCAAGTGGAGAACAACTTGCCGCTTTTGCTTTGACGGAACCGTCGGCTGGTAGTGATGCTGCGTCGATTAAAACGAAAGCTGAACTATCACCCGATGGCAAACATTACATTTTAAATGGTTCGAAAATTTGGATATCGAACGGTGGTATTGCTGAAGTATTTACAGTTTTTGCGCAAGTTCCAGTTGTTGATGAGAAAACGGGTCAAAAACAAAATCGAATGACAGCATTCATTGTCGAAAGAAAATTTGGTGGTCTTACAAATGGACCTCCTGAGAAGAAAATGGGCATCAACGCTTCGAATACAACTGAAGTCTATTTCGAAGACTGTAAAGTTCCAATTGAAAATGTTCTTGGTGGAGTTGGAAATGGATTTAAAGTAATTAAGAGAATATATGCACATTGTTTTAATATAAAAACAAAACAAAATTTGTTATATTCAGGTTGCAATGAATATTTTAAATAATGGCCGATTCGGTATGGTTGCCGGTCTTTCCGGAACGATGAAAATGGCTATTCAAAAAGCAATTGTATGTTCAATGATGATGTTTTGCTTGTTTTTTTTTAATTAAATGGAAATTTTTAAAAATTAATCAAATAGGATTTTGCAAAAAATCGTCGTCAATTCGGTCAAACAATAACATCCTATGGCAATGTACAAGAAAAACTTGTTCGAATGGAAATGCGACAATATGTAACCGAAAGTTTAGCTTTTCTTCTCGCACAAAATATGGATCGTGGAATTCCCGAATATCAATGTACGTCGATCTTTCATGTTTTTACAGATCTGTATTTCAAAAATTGAAAATCATCTTTAGGCGAAGCAGCCATTGGCAAAATCTTTGCTTCTGAATCAGCTTGGTATGTTCTCGATGAAGCTATTCAAATTCACGGTGGCATGGGCTTTATGCGTGCTACCGGTCTCGAACGTGTCATGCGTGATTTACGTATCTTTCGAATATTCGAAGGTGCCAATGATATTCTTCGTTTATTTGTCGGTTTCACCGGTCTACAATATGTTGGCTCACATTTACAAGAATTACAAAAGGCTGTGAAAAATTTCAATTTCAATGTTATCGTTGGCGAAGGTTCGAAACGTTTACGTCGTGGCATGGGCATGGCGACAGGTCCCAATATAACGGAATTCGTTCATCCATCACTTCAATCATCGGGTCTACTTTTAACAAATTCAATCGATCGATTCGGCACAATGATCGAACAAATTCTTATGAAATATGGCAAAACAATTCGTGATGAACAATATATCGTTCATCGTATTGGCGAAATAACTATTGATTTATATTCAATGGCTGCTTCTCTCTCGCGTTCTACACAATCATTTCAAAATCAATATCCAACAGCTGTACACGAGTCAAATCTCGTTCGAATTTGGTGCGAAGAAGCTTATGATCGAATCAATAATAATATTAAATTAATTCAAAGTTCAGCATTTATTAATCGATCACGATTAATGACTGAATTAGCACAAGAAATCGTTCAAAAGGAATCAACTGTTCCTGTACATCCTCTTGGCTTTTAATTTTTGAAACAGAAAAAAACACACACAAAGATACTTTAAATTGCAGTAGCTGTTTATTTATTTTTAATCCTAACTGATCTGATCAGACACTCCTTCATCATTTCTTTCTTTTTTTTCCTTTTCTAAATAAACAAGTATTGATTAAATCGAAACCTTTGAAAGAAAAAGTTTGTCGATAGGACCGAATCAGATTGTTGAAGATGCAGCAATACTAAGCGGAATCGTTAAAATCAACCGCTCAGTAATGATACATCTCAATAATGAACGGTGTTTATTTATCTTTAAATGAATGTTAAATAAATATATAAAAAGAAAAACGGGAAAAAAACCAAGACTCGTTTGTCATTAAAAGACATTTTTGCTAATGAATAGAAACATTTCTTGGATAGAGACGAAGAAGAAAGAAGAAAAAAAACTAAATATACATTATTGAATAACGTTACACTTACTGAGCCTATCCAATCATCTCAAGTGTGGATCTTTTAAATAAATATATATACCTTTTTTTTTCGCTCTCGTCTGTTCTTAAAAAGTAGAGAGCAAGAGAGAAAAAAACGGGTTGTAAGAGCTCTTCTTTTTTCAAGTGTAACGACAAGCAAAGTGATTAAATGCAACCAAGTGAATACAAGACACATTTCTCTTCTTTTTTTTTATAGTTTCTAAATTGTCCATAATTTCTTATCCGTATGAATTCTTCGTTGAGTATTTTCTTTCATTTCCACCGTAACAACTTCCTTCTTTTTCCTTTTCTCTCTCTCTCTGTGCTGAATTTTACTTGATTTTTTTTCCTTATTCTTCTCTTCGTAACTAACGACGTCAAGCGTTTCGGCTGATGATTTGAATTGACAGACGTAAACTGAAGGAAAAAAAGAAGGAAAACGCGTGTATTCAGTTTAAAGAAGCAAAAAACGGGAGAAGAAAATACAAATGCATTTCCGTTATCACTTCGAAAGAAGCCGTTCTTCTTTTGTTTCAAAGAATCGTTCACTGTCACTTGAATAAAAATAAAATGATTCGAGTGAGTGCGAAAATCTATTACCGTGAGATAATGAGTATATCAAACTCGATTTTCACAATGTTTGTGTTCGAACTACGATGAAGAAAGTGAAAAGAAAAAAAAAGAAACTTACGCTACTGTGCATATTTTCTTTTTCTTTTTTTTTGATTTCGTCTATTCAACAAGATGTGTATTTTGAAAGACGAGGTTGTGTGTGGAATGAAGAGAGAAAAAAGGAATTATGAAAATGTTCGTTGAGAGTATAAATATGTAGGTAGCGTTTCTCTCGTTTGTTCTCTCCCTCTCTGTCTCTCTTTTTCTTTTTTCAATGTACGATGTATTTTGAAATTCCATTAAAAAAAGAGTGTATTTGACATAGAGAGAGAGAGAGGGAGAGAAAAAGAAGCGAAGAAATAAGAAAGCGAGACGACAGAGAGAAGAGAGAAACAACTAGTCTCTTTTCAAGTATTTCAACCAGCTGATCGACCGTAAAGAAATTTCTCTAGTGCGGTTAGTGTACTTCTTTTTCTCTCTCCCCCTCTCTCTCTCTTTTTTCTTTTATTTTAATTGAGATTGAGAATGAATTCATCATAGTGTCCGAAATATTGTTATTTGACATTCGACGACTTCTTTTTCTTCTCTCTATAGATTTTGTTTGTTTAAGACAATGACTTTTTTTTCAAAATGTATATGTGTGTCTGATAAAGCAAACAAGTATCATAGCAGCACAAACTACCTTGTTTGCATATTGATTGAACGAGCGCTCAAATGTAAACTTTCGATCGCAGCATGAGAGACAACACACGAAAATTGATGGCGAATAATAGATAATTCATGCTTGCTGCTTTTTGCACCTTGCATAACAGATGTCACTCTATGGAAAGAAAAGCGAAAGGTTTTGCTGACTGGCTGATTATCGAACGAATGATGAAATCAAGACTTTGTCTGAACGAACGATGCATTCATTTCCTTTTCTTTTGTTCGTTTAAATTTCGCAAGAAACAGACAGAAAAAAGAAAGATTCGATTTGTTCTTTTTGATTATTGAGTAACAAAATCCAAAAAGCAACGAAGGAGATTATGGTGCTTACTGATCAACAATTACGTCAAGAATTGTTGAGTTTTGGCGAAACAGTTCCGCCAATAACTCAACGTAATCGTGAACAACTTCGTGCTCGACTCGATATTCTTCGAGCACAACGACGTTCGTCACCTGTCAAATCGTCGCCAACACGAGCTCGTTCGAATGCATCGTCAGGACGTACATCGAATCGTCCTCGAGGAGGACGAGGTCTCATTGAACTAAGTGATTCCGAAGCTGATCGATCGCCAAGTCCATCTCGAACGTCAACACGTTCACCATCGCGATCAGCTCATGTTCAAACACGTTCAGTTGCTGTCGGACGAGACACAGATCGTGTCACACCATCGTCATCGAGCAACGTGACAGCTGATGTCGAACAGTCAATTGCTCGACATCGTCGAGAAATCGAACAATTGATTAATTCAACTCGAGAGAAAAGTCGAGCATCACCTCCGATTTCATCGCCACCAGCCAAAACACCGTTTCGTCCTCAAACAGCAGCATCTCGTCCTTCACGCTCAACATACAAAGCTGGTCTCGAGCAGCCAGAAGCTCCTTCATGTTTTCAACGAACGAAATCATCGATTCAACGATTTTGGAAAAATAACGGGTCAACTGTTTTAAATATATTAAAAGCTCTTGTAATCGGAGGTCTTCTCGGCGTAGGATTGATCTTTTTGGCAACGAAAGGCAAAGAATTCATTCCGCAACCAAAAAGTATAGCTTTTGTTTTTCTCTCGATCGATTCTATTCTTTTTTAAATCGTTTACATAGGAATTTATTGCAGTCCTGAAAATGCGGTAAGAGAAAATGAATTTACACTACGACTTTGTATGCTTGATTTTTAGACAACATGTGAAGATATGGTACCAATTATTAATTCACTTCGAACCTATCTTCAAACTCGAACTGGTAACTAATCAAAAAAGTTGGTCGGAAATCTTATCTATTTTTTTTTGTTTATCTAGGTGAAGTCGATTGTGGTTTTCGTCCAAAAACGGACTTATATGCTACCAAATCAGAAGTCGAGAAATTTCTCGATAATAAGGTTAGTTTATCTTCAGAATTCGTCAATCGATTGTTGAATCCATTGATTTCAGGGATATATTTTCAGAGATGGCTCCGAAATTCGTTGGAACACAATAATTCAATACATTTCTCAAGTTCCCGATACTGAAATAGAGTGAGATTTCTTCAAACAATCTCGTTAGATCACCATTTTCCTTTTTTTTAGAGCTTTCACTTTGGATGGAACTCATACAGATTTACCGCAAGACGCATCGAAATTAAAATCATCTGAAGGCATTCATCCATTATTCTGTCGTGTCCGTCGAAATGTTCAATCAGCAATGCAACATTTAGTTTGGATAGTTATGGGTACAACAGGATTTCTCTCATTAGCTTGGTACATTCGACGACGTGCTCAACAATATGAGCAAAACGAAAAGACATACAAAGAATTTGTTGGCAAAATTGTCGAACTACTCGAAGATCAATACGAACAACATAATCAAGATCCGGAAACCAAACCATGGCTCGCTATCAGTCATATTAAAGATATGTTAATTCCAGCTGCAGATCGGTTTGTTTTTACATGAGGAAAAAAGCGACTAAATTTTTCATTTTGATTTTTAGTAAGAAAATGAAGGCTCTTTGGGAACGAGCGAGAAAACAAATTAGCGAAAGTGAATCACGTATTCGAGCTGAAACACAATTAATTCACGGAGAAGAATATGAAGTCTGGCGATGGATACAACCACGTTCACCATCACCACAACGAAAACAACGAGCAGTAAGCATTTCTTTTCTTAACTTAAGACAAAACAAAACACGATTGTAATTTAGGAATCACCTTCGAATACACACGAAGAAAGTTATGTTTACATGCCACCCGATGTTGGTTTGACACAATGTTTGAAATTACGAAACTTTTTCGATCCAAATACGTATGAATTTCATTGAGGTTTCAACAAAAATCAAAGAACTATTTCTTTCTTTTTTTCTGTAGACCAGCTGATGACGATGAAATCGATCTTGTTGTTGATAGTATTCAAAGTCGATGTGCAACAGTTCGACGTATCGAACATATTGGTATTCATTCGATTTATGTTTATCTCAAATTTTCATCGAAAGAAGCAGCTGCCCAAGGTTTTCACTTGCTTAATAGTTGGAAATATCATGGTAGAAACAAACTTCAGGATGATGATTTTTAATTTCATTTCATACATTTTTGATTTAGGTCGAGAAATCGTTGCGAAATATCTTCGTCTCGAACGTTATCACGAACATTTTCCAGAAGCACGCGAAAGCGGGTCAACAAAATAATTCAAATCCAAAGTGTTTTCTTTTTCTTTGTGTGTGTGTGTGTGTGTTGTTGTTTGTAAGCAGCAAGGCTGTATTATGCATAGTTTCTCTTTATTTTTTCATCGTTCATGCGGAATATAATTGAAAATCAAGATAGGACAATAAAACAAAACAAAAAATGTTTCTTCTATTTCTTCTTCATCTTCCTGTTTTTTTTTACTGATATTATTTGATTTGAATAAAGAATTGTGATGAATATTGTAGATATGAGTGAATTTACATCGTCTGTAAGCTCTCAAACAGCAAGTTGGTTTGAATTTTTACTCAATCCCAACTTGTTAGATACGTTTTTAACGGATGAGAATCTAGGTAAATATAATTGAGAACGAAGAATTTGTTTTATATTTGTATTTGTAAAAAGAGCTGACTGGAACAGATTTGATTATTCAATTTTTAATTAGCGCAAATTTAATTGAACAAAAAACCAAACTGAAATCAGCGACAGAAAATCCAAGTACGCATACGTTCGGCGATATGTTGGAGCTAAATTTGTTTTGTTTAGATGATGTCGAATTAAAAGATAATCGAATTCGTGCATTGAGACATTTAGCTATGAAAATAGCGGCTAAACTCAAATGGGATTTAGTTAGTATTGAAAAACGAATACCAGTAGCTGTTGTATCGGATTTAATTCATTGTTTTGTACGTTTAACAACGCAAAACGATAAGAATTACAAAGATCGCGAACAATTTCAACAGCTAAGTCGGCTAGATGAGCCAGCTTTGTTTGCTGTACAATTATTGCATCGATGGACCGTACGAACAGTTGTACAAGCAGCATTTCCAATGAAACCAGTGAAAATCTTTCAAGTTAATATAGCAGGCTATGTTAATCCTTTGCAACATATGCGTGGACCCAATGAAAATGTGATCGAAATGGCTCGAAATAAAGTTCGAGATTCCGTTCAAGCTTTAGAAACTCTCTTAGAACTTAAATCACTTGTTCGTATACCTTATGATACATGTTTCGGTTTAATTGACGGTGAAAATGGTACAGTACCATGCGATTGGTCTCAAACAAAAGTCTATCCATTGAATGAATGTCTTGCTCGTGTAAAATATCTATCGTTCGAAAATACAGTCGAATTCATTCGTTTGTTTTTCTATTGTCCAAATAGATTGCCTATGATCTTGGTTCGATCTATTTCTACGAACAAAATTATGACAATGCCTATCGAATGTTTCGTCGTATTCACGATGAACGAAATCAATTAGAATCAACGAACTATTTCTCGGGTTTAGATGGCTATCTCACAGCTTTACAATCGATGAATCCATCGATAGAACAGAATATTTCGCAAAAGAATCGAGAACGATTTCTTCTCGGTATACCACCGATACGTGCGTCGATTGATGTAAGAATTCATTGAAATTCAAATACAGCAAAACTGTCTGTTTCGATTTCGATAGGATTATATTTCATTCTTAGCTGAAGATAATGAAACAAAAGTAATGACATTGGCAGCACGATATCGTTTAGAAGATCGTTTAGAAATGTAAATTAAAATCAGAAGAAAAAACAACGAGATCTTTTCTTTGTATTGATTTAGTGGATCTCAACAATATCGAATTGTTTGTTCGTTTAATCTTGTTCGATTGTTACTCGATGGAAAACATGTTTCAAACATTCAATACGCATTAGATTTTCTCGATATAGTAAAACGTGAATATTTTTCTTTACGAAGATCTTCAACTTTCATTTTTAGGCTCTTCAACGATTGAAACCATTGCCACCGAAACAACAACTATTATTGAACAGTTTTCTCAAGTAAATATTTATTTTTCGAAATCAGTTTTTAATCGATTAAATATTAGAATTCATTTTCATAATTTAACATCAACACTTCAAGATCAATTACGTTCAAAGAGTCTCTCGCATCTTGTTGGCTCGATATTTGTCATTCCGAAACATCGTTCGAAAATGTCAGGATCAATATCACGATCAAATCTTTTAGAACGATCGAATAACATTCAATCAACATATCAAACTAATCTTCTTCACTCGTCCGAAACCGAAGTATTAATGCAAACAATCAAAAATCTCGAAACAGCCAATTCTGTACCTATGCTAAACGATCTTTTTCCAGTAAAACAACAACAACAACACTAATAAACGAAAAGAAAAAGAACTGATTGTTTTTTTTTCTCGTTTAGTTATCTTCTCAAACACCTCTCGAACAATCGTTGAACATGCTTTTAAATACAAATCCACTTCTTGGACAATTAATTCGTATACTTTACGAGAAATCGAAACGTGCTCGACAGAAAAAGAATTATAATCAAAGTCATTTATATTTGAGTCAATCGATTGATATATTTAATTCATATCATCATCAAGATTTAACTATAACACAAGTCATTAAATATATTCATTATGAACGTTTATTAATTGAATTGTATGAAACATTATCTCGACAATCATCGCTCGATAATGACAATAATTTATGGGATCGATGTCAAAATTTTCTCAAAGAAAACCATTCGGAAAACGGTAAATATCGATTCGAAAGAGTTTTTGCTTTCTTATCAATGATCAAAGAAAGTCTAAATTTAGTTTTTGTCTTCACAGAAGAATTACTCTATTCAATCCACTGTCTATATAGCCTTAGGCTAGATTTATTTCGCATATGATGTTTATTAAAATAGAAAATCTTTTGATCTAGATGTTAATATCGAACTTATACGTACAAGTCTTGCCTACGCATTAACACAAAATAAATTACAATTCATTCAAACATTAATACCAAATGTTCGACGCATAAGACCCTATTTTGAACTCAGTAAACTGTTTGCTCGTCTATTATCGAATGAACATCCATCTCAAATACGTCCGGAAATTGCTCGTGAATTATGGGATCGTGTATCGGATATTTTACTAGGTCCTAATGCATCGAAACCAACACGTTCACGTCATCAACAATCAAATTCACCACATGAAAAACTTTCGATTGCAGATTTTCAAAAATTTGTTCTCTGTATCAATCATCCAACTCTTCTTTCGGTTCTCTACTCACTTCTCGCACGTTTCTATTCACTTATTTCTATGGATCAATCACATATTGAAGTTCATTCGGATTATTCTTTTTCTTGGCCAACAGTACTCGATTATCGACAACGTTCCATACATCCATCGATACTTTCACAATTCTTACAAAGTCTTTTTCAACATATTCAAACACTGAAATATCTACCAAATAAAATCAAATCATCACTTTTTCGTACGCAAGCTGATTTATATTTAACTTCACAACAATATACACAAGCTATGCATGCATATATAATTTCAATTGCAATTGATACATCATTATTTTCATCGAATTCAACGAGTCAACAAGATGATAGCATGATTAAAAATATGATCAAAGCAACATTACAACTCGGTAAGTTTGAAATAATTATAGAAGATTTTATTTCCGATAGAATCTTTTCTTCTTCTTCATGACTGACTTCAGACTAATTCATTAGAAGAAGAAGAAAAAATAAATCGACGAATAAACAATCGATCTATTCTTAGATAATGAAATCAACCGAATAGAATAAACTTTACTTCTATGTTTGTTTGCTTTTCTTTCGAAGGATATCATACACAAGTTGCTTGTATATGTCAATTACTATCAACACCTGATTATAATACTATATTTAAAACTTTACAAGAAAATTATATGAATGATGATATTGATGATTATTATGAATCCATTTGGGATTTAGCACTATTAGAAAGTTTAATAAGTAAATAAATTGATTTTTCTTTGGTTACCTTGACAATTATCTGTTCTATTGTTAGATAATCTCACTCAACGTGGATACGAAGATAAAAAACGTCTAGCGGTAGATATTGTTTTTTTTGTTGTGATTGCTTTTCCCCCTTTATTATATATCTCTCTCTCGTATTGTTTAGATTCGAATATGTAAACAAAAAGATTTAAATGGTAACAATTCGGATGACATACGTTCTCGAATGATTCGTATGAAAAAACGAATTCTTTTGAAACAATTACTTGCACATTATCTTCTGCCCTATTGTCGATTATATCGAACAAAAATTCATTCACAACAGATTGAATTTCACTAGAGACCATGCAAAAAAATTTCCACTTTCTCTTTCTCTCTCTTTTTGTTGTTGTTGTTATTATTATTATATTATTATTATTATTACAATTTTTGGTTAAATATACTTCTAAAGAAAACCCGATGAATATCTAAAAGTGAAACCTTTGAAATCAATGAACTACGATTCTATTTCAGTCGTGAGAAAAAGAAAAAACACGGATGCCTGAAGAAAACAGATACATGTTGTCATGTTCATGACCTCGATGCCTATCGGATAAGATGACAATTGTAATCAACGAATAAACCCAAATGAGTTGAATGTCACATCAAGCAGATTGATAAAAAAAAATTCTCATGCATAATCGATGCCTTCGTTTTGATTGCATTTTTTTCTTCGTCATCTTATAACAAATGAAAAGAAGAAAAAACATTTTATCAGCTTCAACTATTTTTCTTACCTGCATTTGCTTTTATTTTCTTTTTCTTTTCTATCGACTTTCTTCTGTTGATTTTATCATTAGTAAAACGCCTAGCTAAATCAAATCATCGGACAAATCGTCGAAATCTAATCGAGAATTTGACTTATTGTCGATTATCTAATCGGTTAGACGAAAATAGAATTTACAAAAAAACTAGCTATTTTTTTGTCGAGTTAATCACATGAGACATCAACGAAAACAATAAAAAAATTAGAGGCAGAGAGAGAGAGAGAGAGAGCGACATAGATTTTACGCATTCAAAAAGCATCGCCTCGAAAATTGATTTAAGACAAAATTTTCATTCACAATCCTTTTTTGTTTTTCTCAATGAATTTCTATTCTCTTTCTTCTTCGCTTGTTTTTGCTCTTACTCTTTCATTCTCTCCCTGGTCCTCTCTCTCTCTCTCTTTCTTTCTATATATATATAGCTATATCATATATTAAAAAACAACGACAGAGAACAGATGAGACAATATCTAGTGAATACTTTTTTTTTGCTCAACTCCTATACTTAAAAAGTAGATAATCTTTTTCTTATTATTACAGGTCGGGTAGTATTATAATCAAGAGAGAGAGAAAGAGAGAAAAGAAAAAAAATGACAAGCTCAAACAAAGCTCGTCGTTATTTGCAAAATCATAAGCAACATTTATCTGAGCCAACAAGTCATCTATCAGTTAATAATCAATTTTTAATCGTCGACGATTCAAATTCATCGATGCGTAAATTTCGTAGTAAAACTCATCAAATACCAATACCACAAATAACTGTACAAAAAAATAACGATGACGATGAACAACAACAACAGCAACAACAAGGGCATATGAATTTAGTTAATGAAATTAAACATACATCTGTTCTGCGCACAACATCATTGAATAATAATGATGAAAATGATTATATTCAAATATCACTTAATCAACAACGAAGTTTTTCATTTGCATTAGGTTCAAAAACAGATCTACATGAAGATCAAGATGATGATACGGAATCAATTGACATCGCACCGTCATCGAAAACAGTGAAGCTTGCGGCTTCGTCAAAGTCAAGCTTGTCAAAAGAAAGATTTTCTCGACTTTTTCATTCGTTAACATTTCGTTCTGGAAGTCATCTTATGTCAAAAATATCTGTCAAACGAACAGATTCTCATTCACATCAGCAACAACAACATCCATGTTTAGCTTGTCAAAATTATCCGTATCTAGATTTAATATCTAAAAATACGAAAAAACGTTCGTCTATATTTGGCGTACTTGTTAATAAAATTAATTCAACTATAACAAATGAAAATCAATTCGTACGTTGTACGGTTTGTAAACGACCTCTAGCGAAATCTCTTTTTACTCATGATGACAGTAATCATCATCTTCAACAACAACAGCAACAGCAACTATTGACAAATACGAAAATGATTCGTGATCAAAAGCAATTATATACAAATATCAAGCGACGACAAAGTCTTCCATCATTATTTCACAATCTTCTTGAACCATCATCATCATCAGCAACAGTAACAGCAACGACAACACGACATCGACCATCGTTTTCATCCGTATTTACTTGTAATCAATTTGAAAACATCAAACAATCATCTGTTATTTCACCATCAACAACAAGTTCATTAACAGAATCAGATGATAGTAATCAGGATGAAACAACATATGTCAATGATAAGGTAAAAACTTTTGACATTGCTAAATGTATGAATGAATAACTATTCAATTCGAGATTCAATGAAGGTCAAGTGTTAAAAATGTTCTTGCTCTCAGATAGAAATATAGAAGAGTTCTCATCGACAGAGAAAGTTTATTATTATTTGACCCTGATATCCATACGTTGATGTTCTTGTTTGAGACAGTCATAATAATACATGCCGACAGTATCATTTTGTTATTGTTAATCAACGAGAGTCTGGCGTCTTTATATTTTAAAGAGAACAATCGAATGGCAATGACATTATTCTAAATTGAATACAAAAAAAATGAATACACACACACACACACGAGACGATTTGTCCACTAAACGGGAAATATTTAACGAAATCATATAGTGTGACAAGAAGACATTTCTTTTTTTTGTTGCTTTGACTATCATTTGGCACGTCTATCATTGGTATGGACGTTCTAATTCAATCATAACATGTTATCTACACGCATGCATGTTTAAATAGAAAAGAAACGAACAAATAGCATCAATTTTTAATTTCTTTCCTATTCGTTGATTAGAATTTGAAAAAAAGAAGAAGAAGAAGAAGAAGAAGAAAATTTCAGGCAAACTAAAATTATTATTACGATTACCTCGTATTATTGTTGTTGTTGTTTTTCATTGAAGTTAAATTAAAAAAAAACGTGAAACGAAATGTTTTCCTATGTATTTATTTTTCATTAAATCGAAACAGAAACCATAGGACAATTAATTGAATTGAATATTCGTCTGATTTTAGTTCGAAAATGACAACGAAATTCTTCCGGAAAATTGTATGTCAACTAATCAAACAAACAAACAGAAAAAAGAAAGAAATGACATTCACATTTTTGCTATTTATCTAGATGAATCACATGATTTAAACAGTACGCATAGTTGCGATTCAATGCTTGATAATAATCCGAATCAACAATTCTTACATCCACCGGAGTAAGTTCCTTTGATATGTTATCTCTTGATATCAATTGTCTGCTAATTAATCTCTTTCGTGCAAATAGACATGATTATTTGTATAGCGATAGATGTTTGTCATCTTCTTTTTCTTCTTTTTTTTTTAAAGAGAAAAACCTCGAAATTTATTAGTCAATGTTTTTCGTTCACGTCGATCAAATGCAAGTTTAACTTCAAACGAGGTAGAGCATTCTTTTGCCTTTGATCGTATGATGATTTCGAATTATGTGTCATATAGACGACAATGGTTGCCAAACAGTTCAGTGTGTCCGTTCTTAATCTAGCGAGTTCATTTGGAACAAGTCGACGAAATAGTGCAATAGCAACGACAACCGAACCAACGATTGAACAACGTCAACATGCTCTATCCGATGAGAATCTACCGACAATGGTAAGATGAAATTTGATTTCGTCAATAAATAATAAGATAATGAGGAGGAGAAGAAGAATAAGGACAAAAATGACCTTCGATTCTCGTAACGAGAGAATTTATTTATTTGTAAATGAATGTTTATTAGGAAGGACAGATTTGAGTTGAATATTGTTTTGTCTTTGTCGACGAGAAATAAAAAGATTTGAATTAATGTCAAGACAAAGTAATCATGCAAATTCAATCTAATTGATCTCGATAAGAAAGAACCTTGAAAATAAATTCTCCTCTTCTCTCGGCTTGCTCTAGGATAATACGTATATTTATTTTACGAATATCAATGGACAAAATTTCAAAGAGAAACTCATTTATTCCACCATATCCGAAAACACAACATTGAAGTAAATATGAAAATCGAAACGATTTTTATTATAAGAAAAATTCGTTTTTTTAGAGAAATGTTAATAAAAATTTTCGAAAAACATAAATTGTCAATTGATACACATCATATTTGTTTACGAAGTGCACCAACTTTACCATTATCCTTGAACCAACCCGTTAAACACCTTCTATTAAACGATCTTATTGTAACAGGTATGAAGAAACCATTTCGAATTATTGTTATGTCATTTGTTATAAAGACAAATTCCACTCGCTCGAGATGTCGATTTTCTGTATACATATACAATGATGCAATATGAAGAGCGACAGAAAGATGAGAGAGAGAGAGGCTAATCTTGATATGTCATCGCTTCTGTTCTTAACCGAAGTTTAAGTCATTGTGCAAATTGAATTACTTTTCCGAATAGAAAGAATTTATCAATTGATCGGATCGGTTGATTAGAATTGGTTTGTCAGTGAAGCAAAGTAATCATAATAATAAAACAAAGAAAAAAACGGAGGGATAGTGATGAAGACGATGATGATGATGACGATGATGAAGAAAAAAAAAGAAAGAAAATCTCCGTTTTTCTTTCTTAATAGTCATGTTACGAGTGTATACGGAGTTTTCTTTTTCTTTTCTTCATATTACATAATTGTCATCGGTTGGCATTTTTCTTTTTCACATCATTCATTGCATATACCGTATATCGTTAACTGAAAGCATGAATGAAGACCATCATCAGTCAGCACCAGTACAAATACGTCGTTTATCACTTTATCGACAATTATCTGATGTTCTCAAATCGAAACGAAAATCTTGTAGTTACATATCACCTCCAACAACATCAGCAGGCTTGTCATTTATTTGGAATAGTACTGTAACAGATAATAAAAATTTCATTATCGAAGAAGAATCAGCCAATTTACTTGTTAAACAAAAGAGTATTAGTTATGATGATGTGGTATTCTTAGCAACAACTGAAGATGATGAAAACAAACGAAATGGTCTCGATTATTTTCCATATAGAATCTCTCTCTCTCTCTTTCTTTTTGTTTTCAATTAGAATTCTTGTTTTTCCAAAAATAATATTGATTTTATTTGTTTAGAATCAAGCAATCAAGTGATTATGAAAACATCTGCAGGCAAAGAACGAAACGAAAAACGAAATTCAACTGGTTCAGCTATTTTATCACCTGTAAGTCGATTCGAGATGTGAAGTATATCTTGTTTATGATAAGACAATATCAAGGAAAGACTATTAATCGATGAATAATGATCGATATCATCTAGTTACAATCATTGTCTCATCGATAATAGCAGAACAAAAAAGAGAAAAAAAAACATCGATATATGAGAAACCCAACGTCCTTCGAATCATGGTTTATCGATACAGAAGAAGAGAATAGAGCGAGAGAGATACACAATACATAGTAACGGTTTTTTTTTCGATATATTTATTGTATAGAGTTTAGCTTGATATTATTCCTATTAACTGGAGAATTATCTTATGTCAATAAATAACAGTTAACTTTTTTTTTTCTTCTACTCTTTTTCACACAATTAGCTTCATTTATAAACTGTAAGATAAGAAGAAAAAATACATCCGATCGAATATTTACAAAAATATAAACATAACACACGAAGTACTCAATTTTCTCGTCATTCGTAGAATTCAAAATCCACATCCAAACGTTTGTCAACACATTGCATGATGATTGATAACGAAGAAAATCATCGTACGAATAAAACAAATCGTTCAAGTATATTCACAAGCAGTATATTTGCACGAGTAAGACGATTAAATTGAATTTATTCGGTAGACTAACGATTGTTTTCAATAGGATTCTCAAGAATCTCCTGACAGTAATCTGACATTTATTCGACGGAAATGTGACGAATGGCTAATGCATGGTCTGCCAAAACTAGCGCAACTACAATGTTCCATTGATGAATGTGATCTTGTAATTGGCAAAGAATGGCAACCTTATTTAACTGATCAAGCTCGAAATGTAAAAAATTTGATGTTTTTTGTTTTCCCGTTTGTTGAATTGTTTGTTGATAGACACTGTCTGAAATGACTAAACTTCAACAAGAAACAATCTATGAATTATTTTCAACTGAAGTATCATATATTCGACAAATTCTTACGATGACCGATGTATTTATGACAAGCGTGAGCATATTAAAATCATCACAACGCGAAGGCATCTTTCATGATATCGATATGGATAAATTATTTTCTAATATTCAAGAAGTTCTTCAGGGAAATTTACTATTTTGGAAAGAAAATTTTCTTCCAATTAAAAATCAACTTATTCAAACAGGTCTACCAATGAATCCATCGGATTTAAAAACTGGATTTCTCAATGTAAATACGAACAAAAAGAAAAAAAAACTATTCAGTTTTGACTAATTTTGTTTTGTTTTAGTTTGATATTTATTTTCAACCGTATCTTCATTATGTACTCGATCAAAAGACAAGTGCAGAATATTTTAAACAAAAACTAGCTCGAGATGAATTGTTTCAATATTTGATCACTGTAAAGATTCGCTTTTTGCAAGTGAAATAGTTTTCTATTTGTTGAATTTCGATTCTAGTGGGTTGAAGCTAATTTTACCAATCGTTTATCATTTGCTGATCTAACAATTAAGCCATTACAACGTTTGACAAGATATAAATTATTACTCGAAGCTATACAAAAGAAAACACAAGATGACCAACAAAGAAATGATCTCAATGAAATGGTAAAAATCAAATATTGATTTGATTCAAATTTTATATATTTTCTTTTAAATTCTATATTTCAGATACAAAAAGTTGCTAAATTTGTTAATCGTGTTAATTCTAAATTACACAAACAAGAACAAGAAGAACGTATACGACAAATACAAGAATCAATCGGTCCATATGAGAATATTTCAGCGCCACCAGAACTTACTGCCGTAAGACAATAAAAGAAGAAAAAAAAGATCATATGTTCATTGAGTTATCTTAACTAGATTCTTCAAGAATACAATCGCGATTCAATGTCGAATCGTTTGGATCTTCTTCAAGATCTTCCATTACACATACGTGGTTATCGTCGACAATTAATTCAACAAGGTCCAATGAAAATGAAAGATGCAAAAAATAATCAAGATGTCTATTGTTATCTATTTACTGATATGTTTCTAATAACGAAAGCAAGTAAACGAAATACATCAACGAATTCATCGTCAACATTGACCAATGTTGATGGACAATATTTACGTTCATCAACGAATATGTTAAATAAAATTTTACGTCTACCTATTCGTATCGATCGATTCGATGTTAAAGAATACGATCGACGAACGGGCAATTCCGAACCAAATACTGTAAAGAGAAAAAAAAACATACAAATAATTTCATTTGATTTCTGTGTTGATAGGCATCATTTGTGGGTTTAGTCTTTTCCGAATATAATCTCATTGAATCTGCGTATTTATTTCAAACAAATCTTAGTAAACAATGGATAGAAAATATTCGTCAAACCAAACATAAATTTCAATTATTAATCGAAGAAACGAAAGTCAAATTTCAAAATCTTAATCAACCTCTTTCACCGCCAACACCTATCTGTACGTCCGTATCAACAAATACCATTCATCATTCATTACAAAGTTTAAATTCGCCATCGATGGATTTGCCTGTTCTTAAAATTGAAAACGATCTCGATCAACAACGTTCATCAAAAATCGAATCGGATGTTTTCAAAAGTGTCGAGCAAACACGACGAAATTCTCGAATTGATCGTAAAAATTTCGGTCGATATTTTACAGCCGATGGTACAAGTACTCATACAACGGACTCATCGCCATCATCGATCAAACAGATTTCATCTTCATCAACAACTATTCTCAAACGAATGTCATGGAATAATGATAAAACCGATTCATCAATTATTACAAATACAAATTCATTTCGAAGTGTTCATAGTTCGAGTGGTGTTAGTTCAACGGGTTCATTTCTTTTCAGTACCGATGATGATTCAGCAGCAACATCAACATCGATACCTGATATTATACCTGCAGAAAATGAGAATCAATTAGATTCAACAACATTTCGTCGAACACCATTTACAAGTATTAAAAAACGATCGAAACAGAAATCGTCATCGGTCAATGATCATCATTCATCGACACATACAATTATCAATCAACTATCGAAGTCGATCGAAGAAACAGCATCACCTATTGCCAGTGGAAACGAAAGTGATTATGATAATCATCGTCAATCACCGACGATTTCAAACCCGGTGAATACACGTCTTAATGCAGATGAATTAACATTAGGTGATCAAAATGAAATCACACTTCCTAATGATACGCATATTGACAATCAACAGTCAGATAGTAATGATAAAGACCAGCGAACAACAACAATCGATGAGACTGTACAACCAAATTTTCATTCATACCACCGAGATCCATTGATTACCAAACGATTGCTCGATATTCGAAGTCATTTACTAATGAACACAGCACTTGATGCAACGTAAGAATATGTAGTTTTTCTTATTTGAAATCAAATTCTTTTTCTTTTTTTTTCTAGAGAAGTGTAGCAACAATTCTATCCTTAATTTCCTTTTCATCCTATATACATATATTTTTTTTCTTCTTTGTTTGTTTTCATTGTAAACAGAAACAATCTCTTTACCTGTGTGTGTGCGTGTGTGACAGAAAACAAAAAAAAAACTTTAAATAAAACGAACAGATTTTGTATGATATACTTTCAACAGAATGGGAGCTGGCTAATATTTAAAAATAACCTTTTCTCATCGCTGAATAGATGCAGATCAATGCGCATGTCTTTTTTTTCATTAGTTTATTAAACTTTCTCGAACCTAAATTCAAGACGCATGCATTTCTATTCTTGCATTTGTTCAATTGAAATCATGAGCATACACCTTCAAACTAACTTGATTATTTTTATCTTCTTTACGATGTCATTAAGTAAGATTGAAATAATTTTCAAACGAAAGAAAGAAATTTTTTCTTAAATCAAGGTTACGCACGCGAATGTCGAGTATGTGACGAAGATGACGTTGATTGCTTGTATAATCACGGGATTTACTCACGTCAATGCGAAAATGATGATGATCTTTGCTATGTTTGGCATTACCGTGATTGTAAGAATAAATACACAACAAAATTTCATTCATTTTTTCTTTCCTAGCTGATAAACTCGGAATTGAACGTGGTTGTCTATCACGAACATCAAAACTCTATCGTTTAATTCGAAAACATAAACAGATGATTTGCGTCAAACGTATGAATGCATACGATTGCTTTCGTACTTGTTCGACTGACCTGTGTAATTGACTTATTTTTATCAAATAAAATGACATACTTTTTTGTCAACCCCTCGGACTCGACATTTAGATAAGACAATTTCGAAACTTTTTTCGTTTTTTTGTTTGCACACAAACTTTGCAATTGTTGTATTATTGATAAAGATCAGGCTGAAGATATTATGTTGTTAGACAGATAAAAAAAAAAGAACGAGACAGGAACAAATGACAAAAAAAAATGTATATACGCGTATATATATAATATGTAGAAGTTGTTGATGGAACACACATAGACGAATAGATGAGATTATACAATAATATAAATCATAGGTTTTTTTTGTGTTTTGTTTTAAACGAAAGAAACAACGTTTCTCCATAATACTTAGACAAGACATGCACATACATCTAACAGAAGAAACCAATTCTCACGAATAGATAATGAAGTAGAAGATTAATTAGGTAGAAAGAACACAAAGAAAAAATGCGAAGAAAAATGTTTTTTTTTTTGGTTTTTTAGCACTCGTCGAATTTATAGAAGTGAACAAGTTGTTTTTTTGGATTTTTTTGGTGGTTCAAGCGCAGCTAAAATAGCTTCATCGAACACATTTTTTAAACCTTTCTACAAAAAACAAAAAGCAAAACAAAATTCAGCAAGAAAATGAATTCGAAAAGAGAATTTACTTGTGTCAATGCACTGCATTCGACATATTTGACTGCTTTTAATTCGCGCGCTAATTTTTCTCCTTGTTCAGGTGATGTTGGTTTTTGACGGGATTTTTGCAATTTATCCATCGTATTCGGATCTTCACGAAGATCGATTTGTGTACCAACAAGTAAAAATGGTGTTTTAGCACAATGATGCGATATCTCTGGTACCCACTAGAGAATTAAACAACAAAAAAATGGACTTCATTAGTATTCAATCGGTCACGGTCAAAAGAAGGTGTGTATGCTAATAAATAAGGTCCCAAGGGAGAAGAAAAAAAAACCAGTGTACATACTTTTTCACGAACATTCTCAAATGATGATGGTGATACAACACTAAAGCACACCAGGAATACATCGGTTTGAGGATAACTCAATGGACGAAGACGATCATAATCTTCCTGACCTAAATATTTATTGTGTTTTTTTATTAATCATAAACTTGAAAAAAACTTCATACCAGCAGTATCGAATAAACCTAATGTATAAGGTTCGCCTCCGATCATAACTGTAACAGCATAGTTATCAAACACCTAACCAACACAAATAGAAGTTTCTTGCAAAAACAAAAATAAAAGTCTAAATTCAATACGTACAGTTGGAACATATTCACTTGGAAATTTATTTGTTGTATAGCTGATCAAAAGGCATGTTTTACCTAGACGAACGAGCAATGAAGAAGAAAAAAAAAGCGAACAATAAATTCAACGTACCAACAGCACCATCGCCAACTACGACACATTTAATTGTTTGCATTATTTTAACTTGATATCAAGACAAAAAAAAAAGAAAAGAGAACGCCTGAGTTTAACGATGACGACGTATGAAATGAGCAAGCAAATAAATAAATAAACAAAACAACTTCTAACCGTTCTCTGCCCACGCGATGGACGTCAAAGATGCACGAATTAGAATAGAGATAGAGATGTATATCTCATTCTGGGTGACCTCTTTTGGTCTCGGACTAGCGACACATTCATTCAAATGATTTTATTTTTATTTTATCATCTTTATCATTCGACCGTAAAAACACTCGATCACCTCTTGTACTCTCTTTCCCTCGTTTTACTGTCAAAATATTAAAAAAAAGTCAAGCTTCTCTTGAATTCAAAGAAATTCGTATGTCTATGTGTGCCATCTATACTTACTAAGAGAAAAGAAAAGAAACTTGAATTCAAAGCGCTACTATCCTTGTCATTGAAGGCGCATGACTGCACCTATTATAAACGACGATATATCAATAAAAATATGAAAGACAGAGAAAGAGAGAGCGAGAAAAAAACCTATTTTCTTTATTTTCTTCAGCTTTCTTTTTGTTATACCCAATGTATTGACCTTAGCATCAATGTTTCATCATTTTCAGATAAACAGACTAACGAGCGTTTTGTTGTTTTTCTTTATTTACAAATTATTTATTTTGGTTTACATTCGAAGAAAAAAGAAAAATGGACGATATAGATTCAATTGAAATGTCAGACGATGACGAATTTATTCTTGACGTCGAACTGACAGAAGCTAGTGTACAAGATGCAATTAATATGGCATTAGCTGATGAGGAAAGTAACAGCACTCAACCAGCAGTCACAACTAACATGGACATACCACCTGTATCCGATGAATTACTTAATTTCGATGGAAATCAATTTGGAGAAGATTTACTTAAATATTTTGAAAAAGATACTTTCGAAAAAGTTCTTTTCGAACATTGGAAACAATATGTACCGCAATGTTATGTTTATTATAATCAATTAACAAAAGGTGTACATGAACAACAAGTTCAAGAGATTCTTATTCGACCATTAGATATTTTCCTTTATGGAACCATCGATACCGAAGAAGCAATTAAAACAATTCGATCGTTTAATAAACGACCCACAGTTTGTGGACGTCTATTTAAATCCGAAGAACCAACATATTTCTGTCGAGATTGTTGTGTCGATCCGACATGTGTCTTATGTACAGATTGTTTTGTTCAAAGTGAACATCGTAATCATCGATATAAAATGAATATATCAGCTGGCGGTGGTTATTGTGATTGTGGTGATAGTGAAGCATGGAAACAATATGTTCATTGTAATATTCATGCACCTCAAGATGATCCCAATGAATCATCCGATGCTGTACTCAATCGTTTGCCAGCTGATCTACGTTTACGTGCGAAAACTCTATTTCAAATCCTACTTCGTTTTAGTATTCGATTACTTTGCATAGAAAATTATCAACAAACACCGAACGAATTAAAAAATGAATTTTGGGATGGTGATCATAAACATTACGCAACGATGTTATTCAATGATGAAATTCATACATATGATCAAGTCATAAATATTCTTAGTCGTGCTATACAATGTTCGAAATCACAGGGACATGAATATGCATCATTAGTCGATCGTGAAGGTCGAACAGTGATTCGTATTGGTACACATGAATATTGTCAAGAAGCTAAACAAACAATTCAAGCACGTACAGATGATACACCATTGAAATGTGAAATCTATCCATGTTCATTTGTATCATTACAATGTTTTGCACAAAAAATTCTTCACTATCTACAAGATATTATTGCTATATCCGATGGTTTTCGACGAATATTTTGTGAATGTGAAATGGATTGTTGTGATAATTCGGCAAAAGAAATAACGTTAACTGAAAAAGTTTTACTAGGAGAAAATATGCTTTGGAAAAGTGCACGTTCAGCATTACATCAATTGTTTATAAATAGTTTTTTTATGGATGCTGAGTGGAAGAAAACATTTGCGATTTTATATATGAAAGTAAGTGTTTGTTTGTTTTTGCTGCTATGATTTGTTGTTCTTATCGACGAGGAAAAAATTTAGAATTATGCGTCTATTTGGACAAATTTTGTTAAAGATGCCGATGAATATGTTTCATTTACCGAGTTATCCGTTCAAATCTATACTGTACCAACATTGGTAATCATTTGTTTAAAAACAAAAAAAAAACATGTACACGTTGTAAACTATAAGTTTCGTTTTTCCTCGTCGAGAGAGAGTGAGAAACACGATGAAAACCAAACGATCTTTTCTATTCTCTAGTGTTATCCAAATATAATTCGACAATTTCGAAATGATCCACAAGCAATCTATCGAAATGATTGTTCTCTAAAATTATCCGTTCAATTACTAACTAGTCAAACTCTCGTAAGAGGAAAAATCAATCTTCTTTTGTTTACAACGTGTTGACACAGTTTTTGTTTTTATTTTTTTCTCTTCTTAAACTAAGACTTCATTGATTTTTTTTCTTTTCCTTTTCATTAGGCAAGATATTTAATTTCATCGCATAATGCCTTTCAAATTATAGTTGATTCATTTCTCGAATATTGTCAATCGAAATTAGATGCTAGCAAACGTCTAAAATTCACTCGTCCGGCACATACACCAACTCAACACGAATTTCGTCGTGCTCAATCGATACTCTACGATCTCAAATATCTACTCGGCGTTGTGCCTGATCAATATACACCGGAATTACGAGAAAATTTTATCAATGGTTTTACATCCTTTCTTCAATTGTTAATGTATATGCATGTAAGAAGAGAAACGAGAAAAAGAAAAAGAAAAAGAAAAAGACAAATCCTCATTGTTTTCATAGGGAATGGATCAACTTGTTCGACAAACTGGTCAACATGTTGAATTTGATCCCGAATGGGAGACAGCATTTAATCTAGTCATCAAAATTCAGTCAATTCTAGCTGCAATATTCGATTGGTGCTCGCATGATCACGAACTATTACTTCGAGCTTACCAAGTTACCGGCGCAGCTCTTGCTGAAATTCAACGTGCAACACCGGTTTCACATTTAAATAAAGATAAGAAAAATGCATCGCCAATGGTTAAAATCAGTGTACATGATCTCAAAGTCGATTGTTATGCATATGATGTCGAAAAAGATCCGATATCGATTCATATACCTGTTGTGAGATTATTTGTTGCTTTACATGCACATTTACAGAAATATGTGAATAGCAAGATGACATTTGATGATCTATGTGAAAAATCGAAAATCTATCCATGTTTTGTCTACGAAGAAGCTATTCGAATTCAAGTTCTATGCGCACAACATGTGGCAGGTCTATGGAAACGTAATGGTTATTCTCTATCGAATCAAATTTATTATTATTCGAATGTCAAATGTCGAAGGGAAATGTACGATCGAGATATACTTGCATTACAAGTCGGTGCTTCGCTAACACCAGCACAAACATTTCTCGTACAAATTCTACATAAATTCGGTTTATTAGAATGGGTTCGAGCACCGGAAAATGGTCGTGGTGCAAGTACAGAAATGAAGATTCCTGAAAAAGTTCGTGTTATGGAAGAATTTCTTCATCTATTAATTATTATTCTTGGCGAACGTTACGAGCCAACTGTTGGTCATGTAACAGCCGAACAAAAACTCACACGTGAAGTTATTCATCAACTATGTATTTCACCTATGGCACATTCAGAATTAATACGAGGCTTACAAGACAGTGGACAATTAGAAATGGGCTCAGGAGATTTAGAAGCTACTCTTAAAGAAGTTGCTGATTTTAAACGTGGCACAGCTACCAAAGGCAATTATGAATTGAAATCAAATCATTTGTCCGAATACAATCCATTCTATTATCATTATACAAAAGCTGATCAATGCAAATCTGAAGAATATGTTATTAAACGTCGAAAACTAACCGATGATGCTATACCAAATACACTTTTTATTCCTTGTCCACCGAAATTTACTGATACATTTCAATCGATTGTAAATCTATTTGATTGTGATATATTTCTAACACTAATCAAAGCTTGTCTATGTCGATCAATGGATCCCGATGCACGTTTATGGTCGGAGACAATACTTAATCGTGCTTTACATTTAATAACATTAGCTTTTTACGAACAAGAACGTATGACAAATTTGCAATTCTATTTGAAATTTCAACAATTCGAACTTGATAAATTAATTGAACAATTAAAAAATTATCAATCATCGAAAATCGATGTTTGCAAAGATTTAATTTCGCATGTTTATAAAACTTATTTGAGATTTAATGAAACCAATGGGCAATTAAGTCCATCGAGTTCAATTAGTATAACACAAGAAATTAATGATCCATCGAAAAAAGATAAAGCACAACGAAAACGAAAGGATTTAGCTGCACAAAAACGTGCGAAAATCATTGCACAAATGACCCAATTACAAAAGAATTTCATCGAAAAAAATATTCAATTATGTTCGGATCCAACCGATGAATCGAATTTGACATCACCTGAATCAATGTTAATCGACGATAAACAAACGACAACAACAACAACAACAACGATACAATCATGTTTAGGAACAAATGACTTCGAAACAAGTCCATCGAACAAACAAAATCTCACATGTATATTCTGTCAAGAAACGAGCGAAGTAAAATTCAATTCTGAAGCATTAGTTCTTTCGGCTTATGTACAAACATCTCGTGTTCTATCGAAAAATCGTTCGAAACGCATCGAAAATTGGGATACATTCGATCCAACATTTATGTGCAATGATCTTCATTGGGGCGTACATGTTTCATCATGTGGTCATGCTATACATGCATCATGTTGGACGAAATATCATAATTCAATTACATCACAAGATCATCGTCGAACATTACGTATGCGTGGTTCAGCAAATTATGATACTGATCGTAATGAATTTCTTTGTCCTTTATGTCAAACATTGAGTAATACAGTTCTACCTGTTCTACCATCATTACGAACATTAATTCGCGAGAGAAAATTAGCTGAAATGTCATTTCATGAATGGTTGGATGGATTAGAAAAAATTCTCAATGGAAGTATGGAAGCACGTTATGAAATCGATACACATGAACAACGAATCTTCTTCAATCCATGTCCATTAACAACAATAACAAAAATGATGGCCGAACGTGTTGCACAAAATTTTCAATTATTATTCGGCTTTGCTGGTGATATTCGTCGGCAAGATTTTCATGAAACTATACGTGAACGTTTGATGGATTTTGCTAAGAATGTTTATCGATTCGGTTTAAATGGTGAAACTGACGATGAAAATGAACGTATACCGATTATACTTTGGACATCATGTGCATATACAATACAATCAATTGAACAATTCTTACGTATCGATTCGAAATCGATTTTTTCACCTCTATCAATTCGACAAAGTGAACTGATTAATTCGTTAACCAAAGTATCGGCTGTCTACGGTCTACTCAATGATAATGATCAAATGAAGAAACATTGCTTGAAATTACTATCTGTTCTTTTATTTTCACAAACAAATATTCAAAATCCATCATTAGGCGATATCGATCTATTTCATTTGCTTGTTTCACTTTGTTTTACATTACCGATTTTATTTGCATCGAAGAATCCATCGAATTCATTATTAAATATTCCGACAGGAAATCTTAATGATTTGTATCTTATGCGTGTTATCTTCATGGCACATTGCATACAAGTATTGTCGAGTTCAGGATTTTTATATGAGAAAAATTCGGATTATCAAATGAAAGTCAGTCAATACGATGAAAATGAATTGAAAATCTTGGACAAACTAATTGAAAAATTACCAACTAATCAAACACAGGAAATGTTATCTCGTGAAGAAATTCTCTATAAATTAAAACAATCCGTACTTCCATTACTTCGATGTTCGACATTGTTTTATCATAGTTTAACGGGAGTATCATGGCCTATTGAAACAGTCGATGATGAATATACAAATATGTGTGCATATTTAGGTTTACCAACAAATCTTTCGAAATTATTCGATTTCGACAATGGTAATTATCTCAATGAACTTGTCGATAATTGGCTAGGCAATCTTTCGATTAGTAAATCAAGTGTTAAATATCCGATTCTAGTCAATCGATTGTATGCATTGCCAAGAGAATATATCGATCTTATGAATCAAGTTTCACAAGGTGTTGCACCCTATAAATATGCTCGTGATGAAACTCGATCGCCATGTATATGTTTAACATGTGGTGAGATTGTTGTACGTCCATCATCGACATCGTCACCAACGCCATTATTAACTGCGAATAGTTTGATATCGACACTTTTAAATGTCGATCAAAATGTTGGACCATGCAATCTTCATACACAACAATGTTGCGGTTCGATTGGCTTGTATTTACGTGTCAAAGAATGTTCATTACTTCTATTAAATATTGTCAATGATGGGCGAACACATAAAGCACGAGGTGCACTTATGCCAGCGCCATATCTCGATGATTATGGTGAAACAGATCAAAATTTACGACGTGGAAATCCTTTACATTTATGTGATGAACGATATCATGCCTTATATCGACGATGGTTATCTCATACAATTCCTGAAGATATATCACGAAATATGGAATTGAATAATACAGCACTCTATGCTCATCCATGGAGTCACTTTTAAAAGAACATCTAGACAATTTCATTCGAACATGACACTTTCGTTTTTTTTTCATCACCATCATCTTCTTCTTCCTCCTTTTTGTGTGAAATTCAGCAGTGTTTCATATGTAATAAAGGATTTCGTTCTTTTCTTTTTCATATATACCAGATTCAGACACTAAATAAAAAAAAAACAAAAAATAGTCAGAGGACGTCTACCGAAATATATACGTTCGATCGTTTGCTTTTCTTTTTTTTCTTGCTAATTGAAAGGGTCAATGCGCGAACGCAAATGACCGCGGAACAAATTATCCACTCGAGAAAGTCCGATGTGGACCTTTCGCAGGCGTCAACGAGGACGATGTGCAATGTCCACGCCTCGACCTGGAGCATTGGCGTTCGTGATCGTCAATGCATCCGTGGCAGGTAAGTATGCTTTTTAACAAATCCATTCTCTGCTTATATATTTATTCGACAAGCAAAATTTGCATAGTAAAAAGCACTCTGTTTCGAAATATTAAAAAAAATGAGTCATCATGTTTTCTTTTTTCTTTTTTATAGATTAAGTCGTTCACCAGTAACGAGTCGACTTTTTAATCGCCAGACATCTTGAAATTTAGCTGAATCATCACCAGTTCGTTTTCGAAAGAGTTCTAAGACTTCATTCGATATCATGCCTTGTATATCATCTTCAGCACAATCGATATATTCGCAACCAGAATCAGCATAATGACATGAAATTGCCTAAGACACAAAACAAAACAAAGTATTTCATCATAACACCTATGAAAACAAATACTTTTCGAAAGCCGTCAGTTCGATTCGTTCCACTACCATGAATAAGTAATGGATGAAAGAAAACTGTATCACCCGTTTGCATTTCTAAATGAATACGTTCAGCATTTGGATCGAATTGTTGAATGCCATGATACATTTTATTCACACCACCCTATAACCAAACAATTGTAAATATATCAAACTGAAGAAAGATTTCTACCTCCCATTTCGGATAACCATGTTCAAGAAGTGGACCTTTATGTGTGCCTGGTAGAACAACAAGACATCCATTTCCACGATGAATATGTTCCATCGCTGTCCAAGCGCAAACAATACGATTCGCTGGACGAAATGGAAAATAATATAAATCTTGATGAAGTGGATGTCGAGATGTTTGCGTGCCTGGATCAGGTGGTTTGTTGATCAACTAAAAACTAGATCGATTTGAAAGAGAAGATTTTTCGAATTCTATTACCATGGTATGCATGGCCATTATATTCGAGCCGAGAAAACATTCGACATATTTAACAATTTCAGGTAGACAACAATATTGAAATAGTTCATCATCGAATGTAAAATCTTGAATTTTTGTAATCGCTTTTTCGCCATCAGCAAATTCCGATTTAGCAATGGCAATATCTTTCATAACTGTCATGCCAAATCTCGGTACTTTACCGGTGCAAACATCTTGAAAACGTTGTCTATTTTAACAACAAGCGGAAAAAACAGATTGTCAAATTTGATCATCATCATCATCAACGTACCGATATTTTTCTAAAGCTTCTGCTGAAACTAAATTTGGAATAACAATAAAACCATTCTTTTCATAGAAATCACGTTGTTCATCAGTTAAAACACTATTCGGTAGTGTATATTCGTACTGAGGCTGTTTCTAGATAACGAAATTGAATTTTAATCTATATGAAAGCTTTAGTAAATTTTCTACATACATATTGAGTACTCAATCGAATATGACGACCAATAGTTTCTAGTCGTTGTGCCGACATATTTATGTTAAATGAATGACAAGATGATATGCTTTTGCAAAACTGTATTTATAGAGCGTTGATAAGAAGTTTAGAAGTCATTACTTGAAACGTTCGATTTTTATCGCTAGTTCGAGTTCGC
>Ga0209914_1000181_pt1 | contig 94541 bp, 107 predicted proteins | sample ThiBiot_500_plan_FD_183949 | JGI IMG/M metagenome (GOLD analysis project Ga0209914, IMG submission 183949) | Wastewater bioreactor microbial communities from Cape Town, South Africa - Thiocy_cont_500_plan (SPAdes) | ecosystem: Engineered > Bioreactor > Thiocyanate-remediating >...
TGATGATGATGATGATGATGATGATTTAGAATTGAGCCAAAGCGAAAATGAACAAACACCATCAGTAAATCGATATTTCTTTCTTCAAAACGAAAGTAATTGATTTTATACTTCAGAGTGATATTTCATCGAAACCAAATCCTTTACAATTAACTGATTTTGTTTCAACGACAACAAGAGAATCTAAACAAGAAAAATCAGTTCGTTCAAATCAAAAAATTCCAATCGATACAGAAAATACATTCGAACGAAAACTTCGTTACTATCAACAAAAAAGTCAAGACAAATCACATTTACTTACACCAGTAAAAATGCTTCCAAACAAACCAAAAACTAAATCCTTAACCTATCAAACTGTTTCACTCTATCGACCTGATTTCACCATTGAGCATCTTTCGAATATTTACAACAAAAATTTTCTACAAGCACAATGTTTACCAACACGATATATTCTCTGTCTTACCGATCGTTTGCGATCGATTTGGAAGAAACTCGATTGTTATCTTATTATTATTATTGTTAATACTCAAGATGATATTTGTCAAGCTCAAATGGCATTAAATTTCAATTCATCAGTGGAACTAAATCAAATCGAAAATCTTAACGAACAAGTCTATACACATGACCAATTAATTAAAAAGATTCTCGAATTCATTTTCAATCTTCCTGCGAATGTTTTTCAACCGAATGAATTCGAATGGATTCGAAAAACGTTTCCCACGAATTCAAATCTACATGAATATGAAATGATCAATCAACAAATCGATCAAATTAATTCATTAGATCAAAAATCTTCAATCAAATCGATGATTACTACCGCACAAGCTAATATTTGTACAAGTTGTTATTGTGATATCGATGAATCGATTTCCTCGACAACATTAAAAACTTGTCAACATTGCTTTTGTAATTTCTGTTGGAAAGAATATTTAGAAAATTCAATTAAAACTGTTCAACTCATTCATTGTCCCGAATGGAATTGTGGTTCAATTGTTGATATCGGTAATCAGCAAAAAACAAAAACAAATCTATTCAAATCGTTGTTCGTTTTCTGTTTCTAGGTACGATGTTATCATTAGTAAATATGCGTTATGTAAATATCTATAAAATTAATCTCGATAAATGTCTCGTAAATATGTCGAATTCACATGTTAAATGTCCAATAAATTCTTGTTATAATATTGTTCAAATATTTGACATGGCAATCGATAGAGTACGTTGCCGTTGTGGTCATCAATTTTGCATTGATTGTAAACAAGAACCACATTTTCCGGCACGTTGTTCAGCATATCAAGCGTACCTTGATCAAGCACGACGAAATGGCGATTTTCTGACTCAAAATTTCTGGCGTGTTCGAGTCGACGGTCGAAATTGTATTTCATGCAATGAATTCATCGAAAAAAATGGTGGCTGCAATCATATGACTTGTCGATGTGGTGCTCAATTTTGTTGGGCTTGTGGAAGTCCATGGAAAGGACATACTGCATGTGCAATGAATCCAACGAAAACTCGAACAGTAACCATCGCAAAAACACGTAATACACAACAAGCATATTACTATCGGTCGATTGCACATCGATTTCAACGAACATTCGAAAATCAAACCAAACAAAACGAAAATGTCAAACGTTTAATTGGAACAATACGTTTAGATAAATTAGAATCATTCGATCCAACGAGTCTTGAAAAACAAATCAAACAACGTGAAGAACTTCTTCAACATGGCTATGAAATCGTCAAATACATTTCCTACTTACATCGAATTTGTGAATGTATTGGTGTAGCTGCCGATGGACATGGAAATACACTTCGTGAATACGAAAATTACTTCTCGCCATTTGAATGTCTCATTATTCAATTCAATCGAATCTTAGAAATTGGCAAAGGTTATCAAGCAATCGACGAATTACATCGAATACATCAAGCCAGCGAAAAACTTATGGATAAACTTCGACATGCTGTTTTTCGACGCCGAACAAAGGCCAATGGTTATATGACATCTTAGGTAGAACGTGATTGATTTACTTGGAGTTTCTTTTTTTGAAATTTTATGTTAGTATATTAACTAATTTGAATTCACACACACGCACACACGATTATCGAAGAAATACATATCTGATGAAATGTAAATATAATAAACAGAATATCACCGGTTACGACAGAGACAAAAACAAACAAACAAACAGATTCGAACAGAATTTTGTTTAAAAAAAAGACGAAGGAAAAGATTTGTGCTCAAACAACAACTTCATAGAAGAGTTTTTTCATTCGATTTGGCGTCGAATTACCACTCGATGTTTGTGCTTGATCAAATGATGATGAACGTTGCGTTGAATTCATATTAACGAATGGATGAGTTTTTGATGATGTTGATATTGTCGATGGGAAACCGTAGTGTGAAACCAATGGAGGAGTGGCATTTGAATGCATATCATTTGTTGCCATGAGAATATTCGTATTTTGAGTTAGACAACTAAATTCTGACGAAGGATTCGAGTTCGAACGGGTACTACCGCCAGCATTGGGTAGTATCCAATGAGGAGTTGCATGAATAGTTGCAGTACGAACACTTGGACCATCAAGATCTAGATGGAGAACAAATGATTAATTTGAGAAAAATAAAACGATGAAATACGAACAAGTATCATGAACGGAAAGTTCGTCTTTTGATGGTTCTTGATCGATGATTTCACCTGAAACAAAACAAACTGAATTTCGGCTACAAAATCGAGCGGATTTTATTTACAAGGTTGAGCAAATGAACCAGGTATCTTCCGTTGTTGATATTCTGTTGATGAATAATGATATGGAGATGAATGTGAATTCGTATTTGAATATAATAAATAAGGATTTTGTAATCGTGGTTCGGAAATAATTCTAAAAAACAATCAAAAATATATTCATAATAATGATTAAACTAAATTGATCGTCTTACGGTCGAACGCCTTTTTCTAAACCAGTTATTCCAACTAGAAAAACAATTTTAAATAATATTAACAAAAATTGAATCGTATTTCAATCTTACATTTATTTGTTTTCGTATCTGTCAATTGATTTTTTTTCCATCGGCAACAGAAAATACCGACGATAATCAGTAGACTTAACATTAAAAAGCAACTTGTCACAGCAATGCCAATAATCATCGGTGCTGATGATCGTTGATTCGAATCTAATCAAACAAAAAATTCATTTTAATATACGAAAAATCTTTTTCAAAACAAAAACACAATCGAACCTTCTTTCATTTCAATTTCTTGGCCACAGATATGTGCTTGTTTTCTCGAACAAACCGATAGTTTCAAAAATGGAAAATCCTTTTTTATTATCCAATGAACACGATTCATTTCGATTGTTAAACATTCGGGTATTGTTTGATAGAATTTGCCGTCAGCCGATTGACGAATATTTAAACATAATTGATCATTTGTTAATTTGAACAGACGATTTGTCGATGGTAAATAATCAAAATGAAGATAGTTTTCTTTGGAATTATATGAAACAAGATGTAATTGTGGAAGATCTAGAAATAGTTTTATGTTTTATTCGAAAGAAATGAAATAATACGAAGTATAATACCATCAGACATGAGAACGGATTCACTTGTTTGAATAGGCATTTCTGCACTCCACGGACTTTCACCATAGATATTCGTGGATTTGATTCGAAATTTATACCAAGTTGATTCGTTTAAATCTAATTATCATTTTTTAAATTTCGAAAATCATGAAAAGAATTTCTCTTTACCTTTGACTAAATATTCATACGTGTTAAATGGTATTTGTTGATGAATAATTGTTGAATTAAATGATGTATTCTGTTCATTAAGATTGACTTCAATGACAAATCTTTGTGGACCAGCACCGCCGTCAAATGAAGGTGAAAATTGAACTTTAAACGATGAAGCTGTTATATCTTGAACGCGTATATCATGTGGTGTTTCAGGTTTGCCTCTTGACACAACTGTATAAGTCCATTCTTCTTTACCTAATAAATTCTCAGCTATACATCGATATGAACCGAAATCTTGATTTGTGACTTGTGAAATTTTCAATAGACATTGATCATCGATAACTTCACTACATTGATGTATTTGATCGTTTCGTTTCCAGAAAATCGTTGCTTTGGGCTCGCCTGTGACTCGACAAGACAATGTTAATGTTTGACCAATTTCAGCTGCAATTTTCGAATATGTTGTTTCGAGTATTGGCCGACTTTGAACACGTAATTCCATTGTACTCGAACCATTTTGTACGAGATTATTTTGCAAACGATTATAGATCATACAAGTATATAAACCTGAATCGTTTCGTTCGACATGTCCGATACGTAGATCGGACAAAGCATTTTGTCGAAAGATTTCATAGTTATTCTTTAGCCAGACAATTTCATAGGGCAATGGATTCGATTGAACGTAACAACGAAGAATAGCCGTATCCGAACGATTGACAATGACAAGTGACTGAGCTGGATAAACACGAGGAGCATCTGAAAACGAGAAAGAAGTTTTTTGTTTCAAGGCAACAACAACAACAAAATAGAAATTTACATTGAACATCTAAAACAATCGATCGATTGCTTTTGCCAATTGAATTCTCAGCTATACAAGTATAGATTCCGTTTTGTTCAGGTGTTAATCGAGGTAAATGAACCATGCGTTCGCCTACAATCAATTGATTCGTTTCGTTTTTTTCTTTCTTCAAATTGATTTATCTACTTACGATTGATAATTTGTGTGCCATTGATCGTCCAATAGATTGATGTTGCCGGTGGATTAGCATCGATTTGACATGTCAATTTTTGTTCAGTATTTTCAAATGCAATGATTTTATCATCGATTGAAGGTATCGACGATTCAGAAACAATGTTAATCAATGGTCGATCTAGTTGTTTCAAACAAAAGACATGATTAAACAAAAACAAAAGGAGAAACTTTTTCTTTCTTTTACATTTAACATAGAGATATTTTTCTAGTCGAATTGGTGTTCGAAGTGCTTGATTCGATATTTGACATTCGTATTTAATATTGTTATCAAAACGAGTGATATTAAACGTATATGTCGACGTATTATCTGTTGACGATACTTGTTCGTTCAATGATCTAGAATCAATCATTGTGTTTGCCTTTAGAAAAAAAGACAAAACTCGTTCAAACTTGACATACGTGAGAAGTGTGCCATTACGATACCAAGTGTATTGAGGCGGAGGATTGCCATTCGATGATGAACATGTCAATGTGACAGTTTGATATTCTTGAATATTGTCGTCATTTATTGTTAATGAAGGTGCCTGGGGCTTAACTTTAATAAAACAAAGCAAGAAACAAAAAAAATGAGACCATATGAACAGCTTGAAAAATCAATCATTTAGTTATATAATCGAACCGGTTTTTCTTTTGCAAATAAAGCAAAAAATACATCTATCATCATTAGTTCTTTTCTTATCTTTTAATGAGAATCTAATCATTATTACTTACTAAGAACAATGAGATTATATTGACAGAGAATTGTTTGTGTTTCAAATGTTTGACAAATGTATGTTGTTGAATCGTCTCGATTAACATCGACTAAATCCAATGAACTAAATTGATTTGTCAATGTTGTTTGATAGATATTTTCGTAGGTTTTTGGAATTTTTCCATTTATTGAAATAATTAAATCGTCATCTTTGGAACGAAGTTTTTTCCATTGAATTATATTATCTTTCGGTGAATAATTTCGAGGAAATTGACAACGAAATTGAACGTGTTCACCGTGAGTAACGGTTATATTTTCCAAACGAAGAAATGCAAAAGCTGTTTGTTTTTTCGAGAAAGAAAAAAAATTAATAATAAGAAGAAGAATTGAAATTTCAACTTACAGTAATTGAGAAGACAATTAACAAAAAAAACGAGAATATATTTATTGAACATTATTTGTATTGAGACGAATGTTGTTATTCTTGTTTCGACGGTTAGTCAACAATCGTCATTCTCTCTTGTTTTATGTGATTGTTTTTTCGATCTGACAATATATATGTATGTATGTACGTATAAATGGATGCACTACACTGCACTCTCGTCGTTCTTTTATTCTAAAATACAAACAATAAACGTTCACATATATATATATATATATATATAGATGTACGTTCGTACGTACGAATGAGCGTCTCGTCTTTCTTTCACTTCACTAACTTCCGATCTCTTCTATTATTCTCTCGTCGATAATATCAAGCAATAACTTTCGAATACATAGAAAAGACGGAGAGAAAGAAGAGAAGAGAAAAAGCAAAGGTGATGATGAACGACAATTTGTACAGTTCTCTTTTGTCGCATTGAAATAGAAGGAGAAGAAAAGGAGAAGGAGAAAAAAAAGAAGTAACGTCGGTCATTTTCAATCACATCGTGTGTCTATCCAATAGCCATCGGGTCTAATTTGAAGTGTATATGACTATCTCAATGTAAGATCGAATCTAGGCCTTATTCAATTACCTGTTTTGTCGTTGTCGTCAGATGTACTGTCTAACTGATGATGATGACGATGACGAGTGTGATGGACATTCGAGCATGGATAATTTAGCTTCAAGCATTACACAGATGTTATCGACAGGCAACAAAAAAGAGAAAGAAGAAGAAGAAGAAGCATGAACACGTAATCACAGTCATTTTCTCTTCTATACACACATATACATATTAAGGAACACACACGTTCTCAATAAACGACAGGAGGACCGCGACTAACATCGTTAAATTAGCTGTCTTGACATACAACTAATATATGCTGAATGACATAACTTTTACGGTTTTCTTTTTGCTTTCAATTGTCAATTATCATCATCTCGACACGCACCTGTTTGTTGACAGATTTTTCAAAACAACATAAATTTGTTTGTCTTGCTTTTCTTGTCGGAAGATTATCTAAATGTTTCTGAAGAGAGAAGATTTATTTATTTAGTCAGATGTTGTTCAGAAAGAGAGAGAGAGAGAAAAAACTGGTAAATATCGATGAATAATAATTCTATTAGCAAAAGACACACATGGCATTTCGAATGCTAAACATGAATGAGATATATCTTCATCAGTGAGTAGACTGTGTATAAGGAGGAGAAAAAGAAGAAAAGTGTTCATTCTCTTTATTCGATTCTGATGATCACTAGAAAATGTAGAGTGCCGCAAGCGCCAAGATGACCCTTGTCAATCAGCATCAGTAAAAAAAATAAGAAGAACGAGAACGAGAGACGGCGGAAAGATAAAAATTTTTACTATAGACATACGCATATGTATGTATATCTCTTATTGAAATAATTGAACTTGCGTTTTGCTACTGAAATGATTTGCTCATTTATAATCAAGATCATACTAGAAGAAGAAATCAATGAATTGAAGCAAAACTAGACACGCAAGATAATTCGATAGGTTATAATCAAATGGAATTTTAATTTTCAAGATTATACATTTATAAATAGATCAATTTTATCTATTACTTTACTCACCTGTTCAATATGACAAGGTTAAAAATTTACGATCGGTCAAATAATATCAATGTACACAGAGAGAGAGCAAGAGAGAAAACGAACTTGACTCGTCATCGATCTTATCTCGTGTATGTCTTGTTTAGAAATATATATTTATACTCAACAGGGGAGGAAAGTAATAGACGATGACTCTCGAAAGTAAAGTTCATCTCATATATATATATATATATATACTCGTCATCGATTTCGTTAATCAACACACAAACATCATAAGCACTACTATTATAACCAGTCAATAAACGATTTGCTTCGTCTTGTTCTATTTCCTTGTCCGTTTGCATACGTATTTATATTATAAATATATACATGGAACGAGAGAGAAAGAGAGAGAATAGATAAGATTTGTTAGTCTGTTCATTCTCGTTTCTATCTTATTCCCTTTTCATGCAAAAAGATCATAATTCATCAGAAGAATGATAGCGAATCGTGTGTATCGACTTCTATATATTTATAAATATATACATACGTGAAAAAGAAAAAGAGAAACGAATGACTTTTATTATTAATCCAGTATGTTTCGAACTTATGATTGTTATACGGATGAATAGATGAATGAGAAGATGAGATGAGCCTCGAGGCCATCGATTGTCACATTCATTTTGTATTTGTGATAAATCGATAGAAAAAGAAATGATCTTGTTAGGAGTTGACCAGTATAAATCTTCTCAATTGAATCACGTCGTGTAAATATCAAACTTGACTTTAATGTTAATTTCTAGTCAACAAACCGACTTAGTTTGTTTGTTGTCAATCAAAATCAACAAGAAGATGGAGAGATATCCTTCTATGTGTACAAGTGTCAATCGATTCTTCTTCTTCTTCTTTCTTTTTTATTATCGTTTTACAATGACATTTCTCTTATCTCAACAATATTTTTCCTGTGAAAAAAGATTGTCCATCAATTGGCGGTATCTCCTGACGATATTTCTATTTGATTATATAGTTTTATCTATCATGTTATCTACCGAGAGAAAACGAGTTCAAAAGTCATTATTTTCTTTTCTTTCTCATAGGGAAATAGTTTCTTCAAAGTGTTCAGTATAGAAAAAAAAAAGAAATGCATATACAAGTGAGATGTCTGTTTGGCTATCTATCATATTCATGATAAAACAGAAAAACTAGATCAATTGCAGGACATAGTCGAAACCAATGAGAAGACTCTTCGTTAATTTCCTCTTAGAATCAAATGTCGGACAAAAGATCAACGAAAGAAATGAATATTGATATGAATTTGAGATTTATAGGAAGTTAATTAGACTTATCTATATCATTGTACAAGAATAAGAAACAATTTGTATTGATCAGGAAATTCAAATAATCCGACTTGCATTTTCATTTTGCTTGCGTTCTTTTTTTTTTCTATTGAAAGGATTAAGTTGAATGTCAATAGATGATCGTATTTGATTGTTCGAACAATTATTTTGTCAAACAAACGTGTATGCACTCTATGTATTCGTATGATTGATTATTTTCCTGAACAAAAAAAAAAGAAACGAATATACAAGGTTGCTCGGCTTTTTTCTATTTGCATTTGTGATTGACGAAAGTGCTCAAAATAAAGTCTGTGATTTGCCTTCAGCGAAATTCGTTTCAAAAAGAGAAAAAAAACGAAGGTGAAATCATTTGAAAATAATTTTTTCATTCAAAAGAAAGTAAAAACTCTAAAACGCATAGTTTGTAGTTTCATATTTATTTTTTCTTTTATGTAATCGATTGATTTCCACTAATACTCACCATCCATCTCTTCACGTCATTTATCTTGCTAAGTACCATATCGTTCTGTACGTCTAAGGACACTTAGTAAAGTGATTGACACATATTACTACTGATTGTGCTTCGTCTCAATTGTTGAAAATGTTTATTTTATATTTCAGACGACTAATGACTTTTTGTATTTAGCTTTTTTCTTTATTACTAAATATGAATCGAATATTTCGAAGAAAAAAATTGCTACTAACTTGTTTGATTATCTATTTGATATGGTTAATAACACAACGAATATTAGATAAACGAAAGAATGATTTGTTATTGAACGAAGTAGTTTCTATAAGTATTCATCAAGAATCAGTTCCAACGATTTCTTGTGTGCCATACGTTGCATCGGATAATCGATCATTTTTCGAACGTGAATCTCGTCCATTGAATCCTCCGCGACGTGTATCCTATGCGTCTGACGATGAACTATTTCGTTATCTTCGTTCGATTCGATTAATAACTTTAGTTTGCGCACGAAATGTTGAAAAATATGTTGACCAATTTCGAAAACATATCGAACCTATTGTCGATCTTTTCCATCCGACATCATCAATTCATATACTTCAAAGTGATTCGACTGATGGAACATTAGTAAAACTTTATCAATGGTCACGCGCTCAAATCTATTCACGATTTTACATCGATCGATCGATACAACTTCGTCATAACCGTATTGCTCATTGTCGAAATGAACTTTTAAATCGAGCACGTCAATTAACATCGGATTATATATTTTTCGTTGATTTCGATGGATTTACAAGTAATATTTCGTCATTTATTTCTAATTTTCGTTATCATACGGACGATTGGTCAGTTATGACAGCTTCGGCAAGCTCGTCCTACTATGACATATGGGCATTGCGAACATTATCTGATGAAATTCTAAATTTTGATATTTGGAGAAAAGTCCGAGATTTACAAAACATTCAACCTAAATATTGTCCAGAATCTGTTGTTGATCAAATTGTTACATTGAATCAAAAAGCAATACCTAGTCACTACGGTTTAATTGAAGTACGTTCAGCATTTGGCGGAGCTGGAATCTATAAAATGAGTGCTACCATTGGATGTAATTATACACTTAATTATGAAGGTTGTGAACATGTTCCATTTCATCTTTGTTTAAGAGAAAAAAATCAAGCAAGGATTTTTATTAATCCGGAATTTCTCATTTCCTGAATAAATCAACATCATTTATTTCATTACTTGAGAGAGTTGCCGAATGAGGAAGCCAATAAAGATTTCATTTTATTTTTTTTTCTTTGAATAGTTTTTTTTTTCATTCGTACTGCCAATTTTGTTTTTAACAAATGTTCCGTGATGAAATGCAATAGTGTTTCTGTCAATAACGACCGATTCGAACGATAGAAAATTAGTATGGCATTTCAATTGTGAACCGCTCATTCTACTTCGATCTTAATTACTCAAAATATGTATCAAGGCTGCAAACGTCGATGTCTAGTTATCAGCTGTGTCGTTCTTCTATATCTACAGACTTGTGGTCTTATTCTTTACTTTTCAATCAACACCAGGACAAAAATAAAAGGTTTTATTTATCAATTAGAAATTTCGAATAAAAATAGAAATTCCAGTTCAAGCAGTAAAACCAAATGTGTGCCATACAATATATCAGATACTCGACCATTTTTTGAACGTGAATCAATACAATCGAATTTACCTCGACGATTAGAAAATCTATCTGACGAAAATCTATATAGAAAACTTTCATCGCTCAAGTTACTTGTCTTTTCAACTGGTCGAAATGTTGAAAGAAAGATTGATACTTTTCGAAAACATATTGAGCCCATTATTGATTTATTTCATAGATCATCTCGTATTCTTATTTGTGAAAGTGATTCCAATGATAAAACACTCGAAAAGCTTCGACAATGGCCTCGAGCTCACGTTTATACCTTGGGTCGATTAGCTGATATGTATTCTGATCGTCCCGAACGTATAGCTGTTTGTCGAAATAGACTCATGAATTTAACGTATGAAATAGAATCTGATTATATTCTTCATGTCGATCTGGATATTTTTCGAACGAATGTCTCATCATTTATTTCAAATTTTCGATATCACACTGATGATTGGGCTGTAATGACAGCAAGTACACGTCATTCTTATTATGATATATGGGCATTACGAACATTATCTGACTCTGTAATGAATTATGATGTTTGGCATGAAGTAGGGAGGCTCTTACGAGATAAGAAAAAATATTGTTCACAATCAGTTATTGACAAAATAATTCGTGTCCATCAAAAGCATATTCCAATTGAACGTGGTCTGATCGAAGTTCGATCGGCATTTAATGCTGCTGGATTGTATCGAACTAAGATGACATATGGATGTTTGTATTCTGGTAAAGGAACAGTTTGTGAACATGTTGCTTTTCATTTATGTATACGTAAGAAGCATAAAGGAAGAATATTTATCAATCCTGAATTTACATGTGATTAATATTTTCATGGTTTTTTTTCTGTATCGCTATGCATTGATTCAGTCTACAATTACAAGGTGATTTTATTATTGTCAGAAGAAGCAATCTTTATTCTGAGAGAGAGAGAAAATGACATAGCAACGAATAATGAAAGCAATTTTTACAACTATGATATCGTCAACGATTCGCCGAATGACAGTCTCATAAGAAGTGAAGGTGTATAAAAAAAAAACGAACCGCTTCAATATATTTTATAGTATATCCCGATTAAGATTAGATGCAACTTGAATTTTTATGGCAAATCGATTAATTTTCAATGTAAGATTGAATAATTCAAGACAACGTTTCGACTTTCTAAGAAGTCATTATCAAATCGGAGTAAATTGAATACTTCAATAACCACAGGGATAGAACATAAAATAAATGTATGCAGTAAATTTAAATGAAATTGGAATTTTCGTGGCAAATGGTTATTGAAGTATTCGATTTACTCTGACTTGATAATGACTTCTTAGAAAGTCGAAACGTTGTCTTAAATTATTCAATCTTACATTTAAATTTACTTCATATATTTAGAATTACATGTAATTAGTCGTATAATGTTTCACACATCGCATGGTAGATTTATTCAACGAATTTTTTCATTAAAATTGATCCGCATACTAATTGTCTTTATTGTTGTTTATTTTTCCTATAGTTTTATTAATACAATTGATCATAAGAAAATTGACACAGCTTTTTCCTTAGTATCTCGATATATTATCACTAGTGTCTCTTGTACGCCATACAATATATCAGATACTCGACCGTTTTTTGAACGTGAACAAATACAATCGAATTTACCTCGACGATTAAAAAATTTATCTGATGAAGATTTATATCGAAAATTCTCATCGCTCAGGTTACTTGTCTTTTCAACTGGTCGAAATGTTGAAACAAGTGTTGTTGCTTTTAGCAAGCATATCGAACCAATTATTGATTTATTTCATCCATCGTCACAAATTTTTATCTGTGAAAGTGATTCCAATGATAAAACACTCGAAAAGCTTCGACAATGGCCTCGAGCTCACGTTTATACCTTGGGTCGATTAGCTGATACGTATTCTGATCGTCCCGAACGTATAGCTGTTTGTCGAAATAGACTCATGAATTTAACATATGAAATAGAATCTGACTATATTCTTCATGTCGATATGGATATTTTTCGAACAGATGTTTCATCATTTATTTCAAATTTTCGATACCATACTGATGATTGGGCTGTAATGACAGCTACTTCAAACGATGCTTATTATGATATATGGGCATTACGAACATTATCTGATTCTGTAATGAACTATGATGTTTGGCATCGAATATGGGCAATACAAGGCAATGGAACATTTTGTTCAGATTCAGTTGTGAATCAATTAGTTGGTAATCATCAAAAGCATATTCCAATTGAACGTGGTCTGATCGAAGTTCGATCGGCATTTAATGGTGCTGGACTGTATCGAACTAAGATGGCATATGGATGTTTGTATTCTGGTAAAGGAACAGTTTGTGAACATGTTTCATTTCATTTATGTATACGGGATAAACATCAAGGAAGAATATTTATTAATCCTGAGTTTATAATTGATTCACCTGCATGATTAAATGACTTTTTTTTTATATCGTTAATTCATTTTGTTAAATAAATAAGCGGATAATACATAAGCGAAATTCGTATGCTAAATGGGCTAGATCAAAATCTGACGGTTAGGAAGTAAAAAAGAAAATGGCAAACTCGTACTTCACGTAGCATCAAGAAGTAATTATAAGCGTGACTTTACTTTCTTGTCCAGAGAAAATAATCATTTTACATTCATTGAATGCGATTGTTCTGAAATTACTATTTCATCTTGAGAGAATCATAGAAAGATAAAAATAACTTTATATAGTGTACCTTTTAACTTAACTATTTAGCATGCAAAAATGCACCAGATGTTCGCTATAAATTTCTCTCATGGTACACCAACGTTTTTCGAATCTTATCGCATTTGTGCATGTATAGGAATAGGGTCGTTTTGTTTTAATACGACGGATTTTGTTTTTTAATTGCACTTTAACATATCGATTTACGTCAGGATTCATAATATGTGTATCCAAGATTAAAAGTGATCAACTTGAAAATGCTTTATCTACGAAGTTACCGAATTTATTTGAGAGCTTATTTATTAACTTTAGTATGCATACTATCTGTTTTTACTGTGATTTATTTATCTTATAACTCATTTTATCATGAAATTCCGGTCGATAAAATTCAAAATGATAAAACTACAATAACTGCTACCGAGATCTCAGCTTATAAAGGTAGACAAGCATGTAAACCATACGTTTTACCTGATCCTCGACCATTTTTTGAACGTGAACCGATACCACCGAATTTACCTCGACGATTAGAAAATCTATCTGATGACGAACTATATCGAAAACTTTCATCGCTCAAGTTACTTGTTTTTTCAACTGCTCGTAATGTCGAAGCAAGTGTTGATATTTTTCGGAAACACATCGACCCAATTGTTGATCTATTTCATTCATCATCTCGTATTCTTATTTGTGAAAGTGATTCCGATGATAAAACACTCGAAAAGCTTCAACAATGGTCTCGAGCTCAAGTTTATTCGTTTAGTCACCTATCACAAACATATTCAATGCGAACAGAACGTATAGCTTTCTGTCGAAATAGACTCATGAATTTAACATACGAAATAGAATCTGATTATATTCTTCATGTCGATCTGGATGTTTTTCGAACAGACGTCTCATCATTTATTTCAAATTTTCGATACCATACTGATGATTGGGCTGCAATGACAGTTACTTCAAACGATGTTTATTATGATATATGGGCGTTACGAACATTATCCGATTCTATTTTAAATTTTGATGTTTGGCATCGAGTATGGGCAATAGAAGGCAACGGAACATTTTGTTCGGATTCAGTTGTCGAGCAATTAATACGTAATCATCAAAAGCATATTCCAATTGAACGTGGTTTGATCGAAGTTCGATCTGCATTCAATGGTGGTGGATTGTATCGAACTAAGATGACATATGGATGTCAGTATTCTGGTGCAGACACAACTTGTGAGCATGTTTCATTTCATTTATGTATACGGGATAAACATCAAGGAAGAATATTTATTAATCCTGAGTTTATACTCGACACACCAGAATAAACTTGTTCTCTGTATATTCGTCATGTTCATTGATAAATATAAGATAGTTAATGATACATTTGTATGTATAGTCCAATTTGAATAAGTTGAATGAGGTCATTTCTTGATGCCGTGTACTCGAAAGTAATAGAGAATGAAAAAGAAAATAGAAAACATCTTTTCGTCCGATAGTTCTATATAGTTGTTATAAATAGTTAAATTTGGACGATTTCTTTACATTTCATCATCTATCATGGCTCCAATAGCAGCTATATATCGATGCCTTCTATTACTATTTTTACCTTTTATGACAGTATTTTCCGTCGTTTATTTAACGACTGGAACATCTGTCGATAAAACCAGCACTTTAGCAACAGTTTTATCGACAAAAACAGCAAAATCAAAACCTTGCCATGAATACAAAGTTGAAGATTCTCGACCATTCTTCGAACGTGAACCACCACAAATGAACTTACCACGACGTATATCAAATACGACACGTGATGATCTTTATCGTCGACTTCGTTCTCTACGATTAGCATTAGTTGCTTGTGCATATAATGTTGAAAAAGATGTCGACAAATTTCGTAAATATACTGAACCAATTATTGATCTTTTCCATCCAACATCACGTATATTTATAATTGAAAGTGATTCAACAGATAATACATTAGCTAAACTTCGTAAATGGTCTCGAGCCGAAGTTTCAACATACGGTAATCTTTCTCGAACAATTCCATTTCGTACTGAACGTATTGCTTATTGTCGAAATCGGTTACTTGAAAAAGCTCGTCAAATTCAACCCGATTATCTTCTCATGCTCGATTTAGATATTTTTGCTGCCAATGTTAGTTCATTTCTTACTAATTTCGAATATAATACCAATAGTTGGGCTGCCATGACAGCGAATTTAATCGAAACATATTATGATATTTGGGCATTACGAACATTGTCCGAAAGTATACTTAATTATGATGTTTGGCATCGAATTATGGCTTTACAATTTACAAAAGCTTATTGTGATGAAACATTACAACCAAATATTGTTTCAATTCATCAAAAACGTTTACCAGCTGATCGAGATTTACTCGAAGTTCGATCAGGATTCGATGGTGCTGGTTTATATCGAATGGATGCTATTGAAGATTGTTGGTATACAGGTGAAAGTTATCAATGTGAACATGTACCATTTCATATATGTATTCGAGAAAAAAATCAAGGTAGAATATTTATTAATCCAAAATTTACCAATTATAACATGTAAAAACTTTTATTTCTTTTTTTATTCAATTTTTTTTTATGAATCATATCTATATATTAATAAATTCTGTGCATTATTGTACTTCATTGTCCTTTGAAGTCATCTCAAAGACCTTTTTTTCCCAACATTGAAAAAGAAAAATAGACGAGTAGAATGGTCGTCATCTTCTCTCATTGAAGGATAGCAAAAAAGGCTTCTTCTGTTCTTTGATAGATAAAAAAAATTATTTCTGCTATGCATTTTCTTTTCTTTTTTTTTATAAAACATAGAATTTCTGCGACTAAAAGTTTTACTCATTCTTTGGCCTTCATAAATACTAAGCTCGAGCTGTTCATTAGACTTGTTTTTCTTCTCGTTAGATTAGCTTAGAGAAAGAAAAAAAAAAGCAATACAACTTGTAATTTATTTAAGAAAAAAAAAACAACAGAAAACACTATGCCTCTTCATCCAGCAATTCAAGCAGAATTCGAACGGGATTTAAAATGGAAACATGCTTGGCCAAGATGCCTTTTCGCTTTAATAGCAACAATCGAAGTGCTCGTCGGAGCTGTACGAGACTCGTTTTCTTTACTTGAAAATCAATCTTCTTTTCAAATTCTTTTCAGGCACTTTTTCTTACTGAACTATTGAACGTTTTGACAGAATTTTGGCATACGAATATTTTCGGTGGCATGTGGGCATCGGTTCTTGTACTTATTAATTGGTTTTTACTTTATAGTGCTTGTAAGTATATTTTAAATAATCAGAAAAAGATATTTGAATAAAAATTTTAAAAAAAAAACTTCGATTTTTAGCTTGTTGTTCAGTAACAATCTGTGCAGCAACGTGTGCATTTATTTGGAATTTAATAACATTAATTGGTCTTGGTGTTCTCATTGGATTCGATATCAGTTTTATTCTCAATCCTAACTCATGTGTTCTTACATCGAATTGTGCATCGCAACCACAGATTATATCAATATATTCTCTTTTACAATACATCCCATTTTTTAACGGTTATACAAGTGCAGATATGAAAAAATTCTTTCTTCAAATACAAGTGGGTTGTGCCGGTAAGAATCAAATGAAAATTATTGATTTTGAACTACAGTTCTTTGTTATTATTAAACCTAGGTGCGTGCTTTATATTCTCATTGATTTATATATTTACATTTATTGGATGTCGAATGAGAGTTCGTGATCGATCAGTTCGAGATTCACCAGTTCAGCCAACAGCTCCACCACCACCGCCGCCACCACTACCTCCATATAGTCCCTCTAAAGATCCAGCTATGGCATGGTCAAATCAAACGCCTCACAATCGACATTAAACTAAAATAAATATTTTCTTTTGGATATACCATCATTATAATTTTGATTTATCGATTCAAGAAAAAAACGAAGAAGAAAAAGTCGTGACGAATAAAATTTTTTTTTCTCTCTCTCCTTTCGTTTGTCTCTGCGCCACCCACATTATTCGTGCGTAGACTATTGATTATTTACATCAATGACATTGATAAAAAATTAAGAGCAAAAACTTAAGATAACTTGTTTCTTTTTGCAAGTATGAATTTAATGATATTTAAAATGAATTCATGCTGTGACTTGAAGAACGTAAAAGAAAAACAGATGAATAATACAATCAACACTCCAAACGAAAACGGTAGTGACGATGAAGTGTCGATGAATGTTGAAATCAAAAGATCATACGACAATGAACAACGGTTACTATATATGTATTACTGTTGCTTTCTCTTCAGAATATTAGCTTCGTTTGTGTGGCTTTTTTTGTCGTTAGAAAAAAAATGTTTGATTTTATTTCTTGGTAGTAACTCAATCGTTAGAAACGTGAGTATATGCGTATACATACAATTTAATGTATGAATGTATGCATGACGAGAAGAAAAAACGAAAAAAGAGACGTAAGAATAGAGGGAAAGAGAAAGAAAAAAACTACACTGGAGTACATGTGCACACCTGTACATCGTATAAAAAAAATCGTTCACATTGCGTAAAAAGAATATTTTCATAGTCGAATATCCTTGTTATAGAGTTTAAATGACGAATTTGTTGATTTAATAGTCGTACATATTTTCCTATGGGATTATTTTATTCATTAAAAAATGGTGAATTTCTTCGTCTCTTTGTTATAACATCATTAGTATGTGGACTAGAATTTTGTATTGCATCGGCATTTACATATATCCCGCCAATATTACTCAAAGCTGGCATATCAGAATCGAATATGACATGGTTAATGGGCCTAGGACCATTACTAGGATTTCTTCTGTGTCCAGTTGTTGGCCATGCTAGTGATCGTTGTCGATCACGTTATGGCAAACGCCGTCCATTTATAGTTGCATTTTGTACAACGATTATTTTATGTCTTATATTTATTCCACAATGTGAAATGATTGGTAAAACATAGATGCATTCACGTTTCTTATATCATTGTTTTTTTTTCTGTCTTTCAACAGGTGAAATTTTCGATGCACCAATGTTCGGCTTGATTTTGTTGGTTATAACTTGTGTTCTATTCGATTTTGCTACTCAAGCATGTTTCAATCCATGTGAATCGTTGATCTACGATGTAAGCAAAGGGACATCGCAAGAAGCATCATGTTTTTTTGTCTATTCATTTATGACATCGTTTGGTAAATTAGAAAACATGAAAATCTGCATGTGTCTATGCGTATGTTTTTGTTCTAGGTGGATGTTTAGGTTATTTAATCACAGCAACAGATTGGACAGAAACATTTCTGAGTAATTATATGGAAGGACAAGAAAAGTTAACATTTATTGTGATATTATTGTTTTTTTCATTGACACTTTGTGCAACATTAATTTCGGCTAATGAAAAAATATCAACGGGAAACGAAACTTTCGATGAAGACATTTCGCCATCAGACAATTGGTTTCTCATATCATGTTTATTTCCATTTCGTTTGCTCAAACATATCTTTTCGTCTATATCGAATTCTATTCGAACGATTGTAACAATGCCCATGGTTCTCAGACGTTTGACATTAGCTGAATGTTGTTCATGGTAATGGTTTTTTCTTTCCTTGAGAGTTTCGAGTTTTCTTTTTGCATCGATTAGGTCGGCAATAATGACATTTAATTTATTTTTTACTGATTTTGTCGGTCAAACAATTTATCTCGGCGATCCAGGCGCTGAAGAAACATCTGAAGAACGTTTACGATACGATCAAGGTGTACGTGCTGGCTCTTATGGTCTACTTTTTCATTGTATTGTTGGTGCACTCTATGCACCATTACTTAAACCATTAATCAATAAATTTGGTATACATCTAACATTTTCATTTGGAATGTTCGTATTTGCATTATCAATGATGATTATGTACGTATCACGAAATATTTATATTGTTAATTTCATGGCATCATTATCTGGTCTTGGCATGGCCTCATTAACATCAATACCCTATACTCTTGTTATGACATATCATGCCAATCGAGAAGTACAAGAAAATTTCTTCATCTTTTCTGTTGTATGAGTATAATCTGTTTTTTTTTAAATTCAGGTTTATTTTTCTGATAATCTATTGATTCAATCACGTGGCATTGGAACAATTCTTGGTATACTTGATAGTACATATTTCGCTTCACAAATCATCTCATCGATGCTCATGGGTTATATTATGTTGATATTTAAATCAACTCTTTCATATATTGTAACGAGTTTTGTACTTGGAATGTGTTCGATTATTTTTATTAATCGTATTATTGTTAATCGACATCAATTACAAGAATTAGTTCGAAGTGAATAAGAGAAAAAAGTTTCTAAAAAAAATATTGTTTTTCGTTAGTTTTGTTTTTATTAATTATTTTTTATTAAAATCAAACAAATATATTCAAAGTTCGGAAAACATTTTTCTCAATTCATTATAAATCTGCTTTGAATCTGAATGATTCGGATAAATATCCAATGAACCTTTGAGTGCACGATAACTGCTTTGCAAATCACCTTGCTAAATAAAAAAAGACAGATAAAATTCAATGATTTCATTCGATTTTACCTGATGCATCGATTTACCGTAGTTATAATACGGTTCGAACATATGCGGTGCAAGACTTTGTGCTGTTTGTAAATAGGCTTGACCCTAGTCAAAGGAAATAAAAATTATTTTTCGTATATTTAAGATAAGCAATCTGTTCATTTTTACTATATCAGTATTTCCTCGTTGAATTTCAACGAGACCTAAATTATTATAAGCTTCAGCGTGATCATTATTGTAAACAAGTGCTAAACGAAAACATTGAATTGACAGATTGATATCAGTTGTATACTAAATTCAAGGGAAATTATCTTTTCTTTCGACATCAATTCAGTCTTACTAAAGCCATTTCGCCGATATTATACCAAATATCTGCTCGTTCTTCATCGTTTGTTACACAAGCCAAAGCTTTTAAAAAACATGCAACAATCATATCATACTGTTGAGCATGAAAACAACATAACGCTATATTAGTAAACATAGCTGCCGTAGTCACACCCATTTGTAAAAGACGACGATAGAATTTCAATGATATTTCTGGTTGATCATTATAGAAATGATTCGCAGCTATACATGCAATTGCTTCGATATTTGTATTATCGAGTTTCAGTACTTGACGATAATGATCAATACTTTGTGTAATATCATTGAGACCCTTTTAACAACAACAACAATGAAAATAGATAGTTTTATTTGAAGTTCAATAAAAGACAAAAACCAACTTCGTATATACGAGCTATAGCTTGAATTAAACATGGTTCAAGTGGAAATTTCTCGAGACCTTCTTGAAGTTTAGTAATGGATGATAATGGTTGGTCAAGACGAAGATAAACTTTAGCTAAGTAGAGATATGTATCAATCATTGGCTGAAGTTCTAATGAAAGAAGATATTGTTTTTCACTATCACGAAACATATCAAGTCTACAATGAAAATAATCTTTTAGTTGCCAATGAACAACGACATCAATTTACCGATGATAACATTTGCCAAGTTGTACTAGCCACCACCAATCTTTACCTTGAAATGATTCATTAGCTGCAGTAGCTAATTGAAGAGCCTTAATAGATAAAGAGAAAAAAAACGAATCAAAGGTTAAGATTGACATGACATGCACATACAGTTCGAACATCATTCGCATGATGAAATAGATGTTCGAATAATGAATGAGATAATGCTTGATTTTGTGCATATTTTGTGAGATTTAATCGACCGACTTGAATAAATGGACCGTCGGGTGTACTTAACATTGATGCCTAAATTTCAATTTCATTCAACGAATAAATCAAAACAGCTACATACTGTTCCCAAACGAACAAAACGTCCAGTAGCCGTAGTCACAGGTCTTGCTGTTGCTGCAGTTCGTGCAGTTTTCAACACATTTTCCATTGATTTTCCGCCCTGTCCCGATTGTGTATTCAATCGAAGCATGCCAGTTATCGGTCGGCCAGACATCGTTGTCGGTCTCATTGCAGGACTCGGTCCAGTCATGCCATTGTTTGCATTCGCTGTTGGCTGTCTCATTGACGTACCGGGCATTGGCGCTTGATGGAAGGCATTTTCATCGAGCATATCAGCGAGACCATCTTCAGCTACTTCAGTTTCATCAACATAGATCTGTTCGGTCAATGCACGCATTTTTAATAACCATGCTACCTGAGATAAAGACATTTCAAAGGAGAATGTGTTGTTGTTGTTTTCTATACTTGATCATTGGGATTTTTCGAGAGTAGATTCGTGGTCAATTCAACGCATTGTTCGAATTTTCTGCGACGAAAAAAACTCATCGCTTGAAAAAGTGGATCCATATCAGGCATAATTCGTTAATAGCTAATCAATCGATCGCTATCGAACTATTTTCGATTAATCTACCATTGATCGCATCGAAATTCACAGTCGTTGCTTAGTAGACAACTACAAGTGGCGACATCCGATTATCAAAAAATCTGTCAATCAATAAAATATTTTCGAGTGATTTTTCTTCTTCTGTATCTCAAAGAATATTTTCATTCAAAATCTACAAATAAAATTCTTGAAAACCTACAAATAATCTTCGAATACTAGATGATGATGTGGTCATAGATCTGATTGGTCTATTCACGTTGATTGAAAGTGTTACACACACACACACGTATATACAACACATACTTTTTATACAAAAAAAAAGAATAAAGCTCAGTCATCCATAGATCCAAACAAAGATTTCCGTTTCTAAGCATGTTAAATCTATCATTATACACCCTGTTAATCTCTCTGATTTATTATCTAAAACAAACCGGTGCCAATGAATTGACGTTTGAACTACCTGACAATGCCAAAGAATGTTTTCATGAAAATCTCAAAGTTGGCTCGAAATTTACTTTAGAATTTCAAGTTTGTTATTTTCAAATGTCAGCTGAATTTCATCGCGTTTTGTTTTTCAATTAGGTCGTCACAGGTGGAAATTATGATGTTGATCTTGAAGTCAAAAGTCCATCGGGCAAATATCTCTATCGAGAAACAAAAAAGCAATACGATCAAATCGAACAAACAGCTCAAGAAAATGGTGTTTACGAATTCTGTTTCAGTAATGAATTTTCTACGATAACTCATAAAGTTATTTATATCGGTTTGTTCAATGAAAAATCCATCGAATAAATTAGTTAGAAATCTGTTTTTTTCTAGATTGGAAAGTCGATGGTGATCCGGAACATGAAATCGGTGGTCAAAATCCACGTGTTGCTGAAGGAGCATTGACAATGGTAGTTTTTTTTCTTTTGTTTGAAAAATTTTGATTTTATTTTATTTTCATAAGATCGAGTCAAAAGTCAATCGAATTCACGAAAATCTCGAAAAAACAATTGACTATCAAACACATCATCGTCTTCGCGAGGCAACAGGTCGTGCGCGTGCTGAAGATCTACAAGAACGTGTACAAATCTGGTCACTAGGTCAATTCATTTTGATTGTCATTGTTGCAATTGGAACTGTTCTTTTACTTCGTTCATTTTTTACCGATCGAAGACCAGCGTCTAGTATGTCATGGAATCGATAAATTAATTCACGATTTTTGTTTGTTTGTTTGTTTATCTTTCTCTATTATTATTATTATTACTATTACTATTAAAAAGAAATAAAATAAAAACTAAGAAATACTAATGGTGATTATTTTCTTTTCTTTTATTGTTCTTTTTCTTTCAATTTCAAACACAAAATCTGTTTTAATTCTCTCAATGCTATCAATTTTCATTTTGTTCCTTTTTTTTTCTTCTTTCGCTAAATGTATAGTTCAATTGTTATCTCACAAGGTCTATTCTCTCATTTCATGTTCAATTTCTTTCTTTTTTTTCTATATCTATATCAATGATTTTTAAAATTTAACACACACAAAAAGAAAAGAAGAATAAAAAAAAGAAAACTATTCCTCGTTGTCATGTTAAATTGTCTATTTCGTTGATTATTGTTAATTAACTGTTACCGATATATCTGTGTATGAAATAAACTCAAAATCGAGACCTTGACATTGAACGATCATCAATCGTATAGTTTTGTCCTCATCAATGCGCGCTGCTCTTTTCTCTTCTCTTTTTCGTCGTACGAACGGCAAATAGGGTCCGATGTTCTTTCGTGTAGTTACGTCAAATGACGTACGAGCATCATACACATACTTTTGACGTACAATCCACATCAATGACAACGTCAACAACAACACGCACACACACATATAAACTCGAAGAAAAAAAAACGAAGGCCAACAATTTCTTCTTTTCTCCTTTTTTTTAAATTTCTAACAGAAGATGACAAATAACGATTGAGCAATCATAGAAATAGGATAAAAGTGCTCAGTCAGTAGATTTCTTTTCTTTTTTTCTCTATATATTTGATTTATAGGATCTTACAATATTAATTCAGTGAATAGAATACAAGCATAACTCGGTTAGTTTATTTTTATCATCATCCAGGGTTCTGTTCTATCATTTATGATTAGAGAATAATCAATTTTGTCTCAATATGCTTATATTAAATTTTCGAGGATCAAGAGGATAGAGTTCTTTTTTTTCTTTTCTTTGTTCTAACTACATTTGTCATCTACGAAAAATTTATTCGTTTTATTCCGTATTACCAATATTGATCTTCTTTTCTTTTTTCAGATTCTTTCTTTTGCATCAAAAGTCAACAGTTTGCGTACGATGTTCCTTAGTTTTTACTCAAATACACAAAAGTCTTCAGAAATAAAAATTAAAAAAATAAGAAGACGAGGAAAAACTATATAGATATTCAGTTATTTCTATTTGGATCATAGTAAAGACTTTTGTGATCGTGAAAAGAAGCAGAAGAAGAAGAAGAAGAGAAAAAAAAGTAGAAACTTCATTAGACAAATCTGTCTTGTTTCTTTAGTTCTCCTTCACCATCATCTTCTCTCCGCTTTTTTTACTTAGTTTTATATTAGACAATAGATACCGACCGAATGAAAAAAAAGAGAACAGAACAGAACAGCAAAATGAAGAAGAAGAAGAAGAAGAAAGGACTGTTGTTATTACTAGATGATGCCAGCATGCACGCTAAACTTTTACTCAATTCTATGCGACATAGACATATGCTTGTTTCCTTTTGTTTCTTGTTCCGCTTTTTTTTGCTCAAGTATTCTCAAACAAAACATGCGTCTTCATCGTCTTTTTTTAAATATTTTATTCGATTCATTTATGTAAAATATTTAGTTCTTGTTTTTTTTTCCTTACTACATATCGTAATCAATTGACACAATGAAATATTCGAGATAATCGTCTATTAACTCGTGATTTTGTTTACTTAGATAAACGATGATGCATGGATCTTTGATCGATTCTCATCACCGATCTTCGTTGAGTAGTACAGGTCCAGGTGCATTGTCCTCATCTGAACATACATTAACTGATGATGAACATTCAGCAAAATTATCGAAAGTAAATAGTCATCCGACGAATTCATTAACATTAATCAATTCGAACCGATCAAAAACTTGTCTTGGTAATGTTCTTGAAGATGAAGATGATGATAAAATTGTAACTCAATCAACGGATTTCTTTCGTTGGACGCATGGTCAACGACATGTAATGTTAACATTTTGTACCATATGTCTATTCGCATTTATGACCGGTGTGGAATATGCTGTCATACTTCCAACTGCATATGATTATGTAAAAAAGATGACAAATGAAAATATTTATGTTGGATTAGTTCTATCATCGTATAGTATATCGGGTTCAATTGCCGGTATAATTATGGGAAAAATATCAGATATGACAGGTCGAGTGAAAATCTTAATTATAACTGCAACAATATTTGAAATCGCAGGAAATATTCTCTATTTCGTTGGAACCAATATTCATGTTGTTATTTTGGGACGATTCGTTGCTGGTGTTGGCATGGGTGCTGTACCACCGGTAAGTCATTTGAAAATGAAACAATGAAATAAACAGCTAATAAAAATTTAAAGATACTTGCTGATGTTGCACATCGTACAACAGAAAATGAACGTACGAAAGCTATTTCAATTATTCTTGGTTGTCGACAATTAGGTATGAAAAATCTAGAAAATTTGAAATAAATCAGTGATTGTTTTATTTTTCAGGTCTATTAATTGGGCCATGTTTTACACTTTTAATTCGTTTGATGAACTTTTACATCGGTTTGTTTGAAAATTTTCTCATATTAATCACATATTTCAATTTAGGTTCCATTCATATTTATAATCTCAATGGTCCTGGTTTTCTCATGTCTGTAATATGGTTACTACTGCAATTTGTTTGTGGGTTATGTTTTTACGATCGAACAACATCGAAATCACAAATTAAAACCGATCAAAACACCCATGTCGAAGATATTAAACAACAACTCTCATCTAAAACATATCGAGAACAATATATTCGCATTGAAATGTTCGTCCTATTTCTTGCTACATTTATAACTTATTTCAATCAAACAGCTTTGGAAACTATTGTTGCCAAATTTACTGAAGAACAATTTCGTTGGACAATTGTACATGTGTCAATTTTGTTTGCATTTGCTGGACTAGAAATTATTGTTGTTTATATTTTACTTGTGAAATGTCTTTCGAAAAAATTCGAAGATCGAATTCTTTTAATATTCGGTTTTCTTTCATTATCATTTGCATGTATAATCGGAACGTTTTTTACTTGGGCATCATATTCATTCGGTTGGTCAGGCATAACAAGTTCGGGCATGATCGACAAACGTTTTCTTTTCATGTTCATTATATTTGTCGTTCTCGATCTACTTGGCCTGCCATTTATTGCAGCAACGAGTGTATCATTATTTACAAAATTAACACTCAAAGAACTACAAGGATTCTCTCAAGGTATTCAACGATTTATCATGGGAATTGGAACAATCGGTAAGAATCATTTAGAAAACTAGATCAATTATCTATTTATTTATTTATTAGTTGGACCATTATTTGCGTCTGCACTTCTCAAACATCTTCATATTATGATGACAACAATGTTAACATTAATATGTTTTGCATTGATTGCTATTCTAATCGTTATTCAACGTTTACGTCCATTAAATAAAGAAAATACATCGAATGAAAAAACTATTCGACATAATGAAATCAAATCTTCGATTGACGATCAAAAACTTTTGCCATCAACAAATCTAACAAAAAATTGTTATGTGACATTAATTCAACAAGAAGACGAGCCAAATGAATGTTTACTAAATTCATCCGTTAAATAATCAACAATCAAAAAAGAGTCTACAACAACTTATTTTCTCATGTAAATAGACAATAGAAAACAAAAAAGCTGAACATTTAATTGTAAATATTATTATTATTATTGTTGCTGTTGTTTCAATGTTTAGTCTGATTTTATTTTGTATTTTTATGAAAACAAAATCCTTTTATAAAATATAGAGGATCAATCAGATCTCTTTTTGTTGTTGTTTTTTTTGAACGCAATTTATTTCAGAACAAAACGCACACATACAAAACAAAAGAAAGAAAGAAATTCATTTGAAATTAATAATACTCGTTAATTTCATTTGAAAATTTACAAATAAAAAAAGATCAAATAGAATTCATTTCATGTTGATCTTTTTTGATTTGTCATATTCTTTTACTATAAACTAATCGATTTCAGCGAAATATATTAGTTTTCAATTATTTAATAGATTTCATTGAATCTATTGGAAATATTGAAATGAATTATAGTAAAAGAGTAGGTTTGTTTTTCGTTTTAAATTATGATTTCATATAAACTTGTTTGATAGCTTCAATTCCTTGAAGAATAATACGCATTGGATCGTGTTCATTTGAAATTAATCGAACATGACCAGTTGCTTGTTGATGTTGATTTAAACTTTCAATTTTCGCAAATGAACGATTACATTGTTCACATTTATAATCACGTGTATAGTGATTTGTATCTTTTTGATGAGTAGTTTGAGATTCATTTGTAGGAAATTTTTCTTTGCATATAGGACAAGGAAATAAATGATCTTTAGCAGTTTGATGTTGTCGTAGACTTGGTATACTATCGAATTCATTGTTGCATATTGGACAGCGATGTTTAATTTTAGGTAAAGGTGCCAGTCGATTTAGTGGAATTCGTCGACATGGTGATGGATCTCTTCGACGTGTCGATGGACCCGTACTATGCCGTCGACTATGATTCGATGTAAACGAACGTACTTCACGTTCATTCTTTGGACTTGTCGATTCACATTGTTCGGTGAACAGTTCCCAAGAATAATGTTCGTTGACAGTTGCTTTGAGTTCTTGTTTTGCACATTTATTATGTATGACAATAACATGAAAACCAGCATGATGTCGAAGATTACTCAATTTACCAATAAAATCGATATCGCCTGAAATAAGAACGACAGTCGACGGTGGACGATGTACACGTTCGAATGAATCTAAATCGAGCATGATTTGTCGATCGACTGCACCCGATTTTCGATCAGCGACATGAACGATACGAACAGTTGCTTGATGTAAACTTTGTAGATTCTCTTGTGGAATTGTTTTTATATCACAATAACAAGAAAAACTGACCTCTTGCAGACCGGGTTCAGTAACTAGTTTCTGTCGAATACGTTGAACAATGTCGAATGGTCGTTGTCCTCGTGGTATGGGCACATTTTCAATATCCCAAAAGAAACTAATAAAACTTCGTTGTTTTACTGAAGATACTTGTGCTTGTACGAGAGGATTTTCTAATGTTTGAACAACCAATGGCTTTTTCTTATCTAATTTCGATTTGAATGTTGGATGTCGATAAGGACATCGAACATTACGACATTTCTTTGGCCATTGATCGCATGTTTTCAATTGTTCAACAGCTTGACAACAATGACGAAATCGACATTTGTCATCTAATTTACAACAACCATTCACAAAATATATGCAATCAGTAAGAAAATTTAAATCACTATTGAATTGATCATTCATGGCCTCAGCCATGTTGATTTTCTTCGAACTAAAGTAAATCTCCACATAAAACTAAACAAAGAGAAAGAAAGGAAGAAAAGAAAATAAAAGAAAAAGGGAATTGATGCACATGATCACATTGTTTATTCTGGTCTAGTTAAAACATACTTACAAAATTGTTAACGTCAACAAGACACGAAAGAAGAAAGAAAAAGGACACCAAAGAAAAATATACATGAATGCTTTGAAATGATCAACAAAATATAAATCGAAACTCAAAATATTTTGCAATTGCGTGATTCGTTAAATACACAGAACATTTCCAATTCCATAGGATCATTATGGAAGAAAAAAAGAGACGAAATCTTCTTTTTATTTCTATTACACATTTTTTGGGACAAAAAAATGTTGGAATATAATAGAAAATACAAAGATCATCATTGTACTTTAGTTAATCTTCATCACTAAAGACAGGAGCAATGTTATTTTCATTACTATTGTCCAGTGATTGTTTTTTCGAAGTCGATTGCTTCTTATGTTTGGGAATAGTTGAATTGGATTCAGGAAGATTAAAGTCATGTTTTTTCGCTATTCGATGTTGTTGTAAACCTTTCAAAGTAACAAAACCTTCATTGCATTCGAGACAATCAAATAAATGCTTTTTATCACGTTGATGTTGATGAAGAGCTTTGATTGTATCGAATTCATTTGTGCAATGAGGACATGGAAATAGGATAGACGGATTTTTTTCGGTTTTTTCATCAATATTTTTGTCAACTGCTGCTGGAATGTTTTCATGTGAGGTAAATGATGATTTTTTTTGTTGATTCAATCGAGTAATACTACGTCCTGAACGTAATCGTGGTCGTACAATCGGTGTCGATGTTTCTTTGACATTCAACGTACTATCAACACAAACACTCATGAGAGGTTTTAATGGCAGTTTCGTATCTGCTGAATGACTACTGGGTCGATCCACATTTCCACGGCATCGATTCACCGGTGGTGGCTGACCAGGAGTACTTGAAACAGATTTACCTACATTCGGTAGTTCCATTAAAGGCATCATTGGTATTTCTTTTTGTTTAACAATATTACTGTTTGATATCGATGGATTTGTAAATAATTCCCATGGATAATGTTCATTAACAGTTGCTTTTAATTGTTCTTTGGCTACTTTATTATGTATGACAATAACATAAAAACCGGCTTGATGTCGAAGATCACTTAGTTTGCCAATGAAATCAATATCACCGGAAATAAGAACGATCGTTGCAGGTGCCTTATGAGTCCGTTCAAATCGATCGAGATCGAGCATAATTTGTCGATCAACAGCACCCGTTTTAGGATCAGGCACATGAATAATACGAACAGTTGCTTCAAATAGATTTCGTTGTTTTTCCGCTGGTATAGATGCTATGTTACAATAACACGAGAAATTCGCTTCTTGTAAATTTCGTTCCGTAACTATTTTTTGTCGAATACGTTGAACAATATCGAATGGTTGTTGTCCTCGTGGTATGGGCACATTTTCAATATCCCAAAAGAAACTAACTAGACCTTGTTGTTTCACAGGTGATACGAGTGGTGGTGGTGGTGATGTTGTTTGTTCGGATTTTTTAAATGATTTAGGATGTCGATATGGACATGTAACATCACGGCATGAATCGGGCCAATTAGTGCATTTCTTAAATTGTTTAATTGCTGTTTCACAATGTCGATATCGACATTTATTTTGAAATATACAACTGCCATTAGTAAAATATAAGCAATCGGTTAATTTAAATATTTCGGGTGAATCTGTGTTATTGACTGCCATTTTGTGTTACGAAAGAAAAAAAACAAAATCTGAAAGCAATCAATTCTTTTAAATTCTTTCTTTCTGTATTCACTTTTTATTTCATGAGTCATCTATAAAATATTATTATTTTCTAGTATAAATGATTCATCTTATTAAACGTGTCGGCCAACGTGTACAAAATACTCGATATTTAGCATATAAAATGCGTCCAAAAATAATCCATTGAATGTTTTCATATTCTTATACTGATGAAAAAATAGGATGGGTCGTCGCCGTTGTCGAAAAAATCGTTCGCACAAACAGCGTAATGTTAGTTTCGATACATGGACTACATTTAAATCCCAGTGTCAATCGACTGGTACAAGTGAAGAATGGATTAAAATAAATACAGTAAAATGTCCGAATTGTTATGTGCCTATTGAAAAAGACGGTGGTTGTGACAATGTTCGTTGTACGATGTGTGGTCAAGGTTTTAACTGGGTAAATGCAAAAAATAGGCGTCGATGGAAACCTATAACTTTTATTAAGATCTTTTTCTATCTGATTTCATTCGGACTATTTCTATATATTTCCTTGAAAATGTACTATAATTGAAATAATTTACGTTTCTTTTTTTTCTTATTATCAAAATGGTAAATTGGCCACAAGCATTGGCCTCAAATTCAGCTAAAGAAATTCGATTTCATTTCTACGTTGCAATCATTTCTTTCTCTTTCTATTTATTTCTTCAACAAATTATATTTGATATAAAGCGAAAGAGACATTTTGTACAGTATGATAATTATGTTCATGTTTTTCATTGTGTTCTGTCTATATTATCAATTCTGATCAGTCAATTTAACTTTAACCTTGAAAAGTAATGTGTCGAAAAAGAAAGAAAACGAATATACGTATATACATATATATACATATTCATTTTTAATTATTTTTCTTTTTGTACTCCCCTCGAATTTACGCTTCACTGCTTTCATTTTCACACCATTTGATAGATACAAATTTCTACAAATATCCATTTTCAATAAATTTTTTGATTCAGTCTACAACAAAAAAACAATGTAAGTTTTTTTTTCTCGGTTTGAATACAATTTTAAATTGAAATGTATTTCTAACTTTTAGGAACACATTCGGTGTCAATCCATACGGTGGTGTTTATCCACAACAATATTACGCATCACAAGGTTACAACAACCAATACGGTACAGCCAACGGCTATTACAACAGTGGTATAGCATATCCAGGTGTTTCACCATATGCAACTGGATATCCTTCATCACCATACGGTGGCCAAGTAGCACAAGGCTACGGCTACTCAATTCCACCTACTGCCTATGGCTATCAACAGCCATACTATCAACAACAGCCAGCATATCCTGTTGCACCTCAACCACCATTTGGTGGCTATCCTTTTTCAACAGTTCAACAACCACTACAACCATATCCTCCTCAACAACCTCCATTCAACAATGTAACCTATCCTTCCAATGGTTATTATGATACGCCTCGATCTCGACATTCGTCTCGTCAACGATCTCGAGGACGTCGTCAACCATCCAGTTCATCATCGAGCAGTAGTGATGATCAACCTCAACGACATTCACCATTTGTTGGTGCTAGCAGTTCCGGCGATTATATCTAATCAATCTTTTTTTTTCTCTTTTATTTATCAACTAAATTAACATTAGCATAACACAAGTTATTTCTTTCAATTAAAATGACGTTTTCTTTTTTATTAATTTTCAGTTTACATTTTCTTTTTCTTAGTCTTTCTGCGTATTTTTTTCTTCAAAAAACAAAGCCAAACGTTCTCACGACGCAGATATTCCTGTAAATCTACCGACGAATAATGGTACTTTAAGATTAATATCACGTAAATAAAATAGAAAAGGTCGTGAGAACGTTAAACGTACTGGATCTTCATGTAAAAACATGCCTGAACGAGATAACATTTGAATAATTGTTACAGCTGCAGCTTCCGTGCCTGATTCATCAACATCAATTACAGCTTTGTGTATAATTTTTGAAATAAATAAATTACGTTCACGTGATGAACTCATCAGACTAAAATCTGCTAAATCACCATCGAACGGTAATTTCACATTATAATATTGTTTGAAATATTGAACAAAATCTAACGACGATTCAATACGAAATTTTGGTACAGATAATTGTACACGTGTGTTAACATTCGTACGATTATCTAATGTACCGAAGATGGTTGAAAGGATTTTCGAATTTCTCAACAATTTCTTTTCTAATGTTCGTAATTGAATATCTTTATCGGGCAAAGCAAGTGTTAATACATAACGATTATTTCCTTTATATGGAAGATTAATCCATTGTGATTGATGTTTTTTATCGTGATAATATGCGAAATGTGCAGTCATATGCATCGTTTGTAATTCAACTAATTTGCCTGTACTTAATGTAAAATTTTCTTTCGTTGTTAAATCAGCATCGAATGCTCGAGTCCATGGTGCTTTAAAATGTAAAGCATTGACAAGCATTAAACGTGTCAATGAATGAATATCTTTAGGTTTTAAAACATTTTTAATAACATTATTCGTTTGATTGGCTATCCATTGATTGATTTGTTTAGCTGATTGTTCTTTTTCACTGAAATTAAGTAATTCTAATTGACTAAAATAGTATTTTTCCAGATTTTGATTGAATTCATCATCTAAATCGAAATCATCATCGGCAAACAGACGATTAGCAATATTTAATGAAATATTAAATTGACGATTTTCTTTGAGTGCCGCTTTTGTATCTTGAAAGAATTTTGTTGACCATTGACGATAAGCTTCTTTCTTATCCAAATGTGTTATTTGTTGTAATTCTTTAAATGTATTTCCATCGGCACCTTCGCCGACCATTAACATTGCTGCATAGAGACTTAATGGTGACCAAACAAGACTTCGTCGACCGACGACATCCGTTGCTGAATGATGTCGACTGAAGCCGAGTGTAAATTCTAAGATTGATTTCGATAAATCATTATCGATCGTCTTTGCACAAACGATTTGTTCAATAGTTAACAAGAGTATTACGAGAATAAATGTTTGATAAAGAAACCTATCAAGACAACTCATGTTTAAGTATAGTCAAGAGTAAATGATGTCGATAACACTGTATTTTGTATATTTATATATATATATATATTGCGCATTTTTTTCTTTTCTTATGTTCTCTCTTCGTTTTTTTTCTTATATTGACTCAAGAAAGAGATCACATATTCGTCGGCTCTCTACTCGCATTTTTTTCTTTGGCTTTAAGCGTTATTTCGTTCTCCTACTCGACTCTTAACTTAACTCCTAATCCGTACACACAGAAAGAAAAGATGAAACAAAATGTCAAAATCGAATCGATTCTTTTTTTTTTGGTATCTTGTTTTATCGAATAAACTAGAAAAAAAACTCGATATTACGGCTTGAGTATATTTTATATGCATACATACACAAATGATTTATTATATTCGACAATAAAACTTCAAGATTTAACTTTAAATAATGATTTTATTTCTTTCTTTCGATAAAAATACCGTCGACATATTTTGTAATCTTTTCAAGTATTAATAAAATGAAAGATGATATTAACAAATAAATATTTGTTTTTCAAGGTAAATCGATACTTTTCTAAGGAGGCAGATGAGTAAATCATTCCGTTCTATCTATGAATTGAATAAAGAAATATTTGTTTGTTTTGATTTGATTTGTTATCAAGATTCGATCTAATTTCATTTGTTGATAAAAAAAATACGAGTACGAAAATCATTAATCTTCGTAGTTGAAATCAAATATTAAAGAATCTCAACAAATGTGTTAACGATGTAGTTTTCTAAGTAATATAATTAGTCTTATAATGGAGAAACACAGCACGAATCGTTTTCCACTCGAAGAAATTCATGACAACTTTTCTTCTTTAGTAATTTTCTTTTTTAATGTTTTTTTTCCGTGTTAACAAATGTTCATACAAAAAATAAGAAAACATTCTCGAACGTCGTTAGAAAATATCATAACATCTGTCTCTTAATATATTATCTGGAATTTCTTTTTTTTACAATAAATCATTAAGAAGATTAAAATAGCTATCAATGCCGAAACGAACAAATCCTATTGATTATGCATGTTTACAATTCGTACTTGTTTTTTTCTCTCTCTCTCTCGTTTATTTTCCAAAAATAGTGATATCAAGGTGATTAATTATGGCAGACTTTTTCTTTCTATCGGATAAATATACAGTGTATTCAAAGGGGACACTTCAAAGACAAGAGGTGAAACTCTTTTTTTTTTATTTTCTAATTAATTTACTTCAATATGAGGACAATAAAAATAATTATGATCACGAGATAAGAAATATTCGATTGTTCGTCTCGAAATAAATTGTCAAGTGTTCCCTTTTGAAGAACAAAAGAAGCCGAAGTGAATTTCTCTCACTCTTTCCAATCAATTTCTGAAACTTCACTTCATTTTTCAAGGTTCAATAAAATGATTAAAAAGCTACAGTTCATATAAACTTCCGATGACGAACATATTTCTTCGTACTTATCATTCTATTAAATAAATATATGTGAACGATTTTCAAGTGCATATGCATATTTTCAATATTTAAACGTTCGATTACAGGAAAAAAAAGAACTCATCTGTCAAGTTCTTTTTTTCTTTCATTCTTCTCTCTTAAGGTGATATTTTATGTTCAACTCAAGTACAACAGATAAAATATATGTCCGTATTTCAGGTTTTTCTTTTTCAAACTGTTCTTCATCAATGAGAGCACTTGAATCATCATGTAGTAAAAAAAACGAAAAGAGAAGAAAAGAAAATATTAAATGTAATCAATCAAACAGAACGAATGTCAAAGAAAAATCTAATTTACTCATTATTTTTGCTCTCGTATGCACTATTGCAATTAAAGAAGAAGAGAAAATCAACTAAATAGTGTGAAATATTTACAATTTAAAACAAACGTGAGATTTTTTTTGCAAAGAAAAAAGAAAAATAACAACTAGAGAGAAGAGTACGTCTTGGACGGATTGAATAGAAATTTGCCAAAAACAAAAACGGCAAGGCCAATGTGTTTATTTAAAACGGGTTTTAATTTCCTATGTGCATTGATCGTTGACGTAAAAGAAAAACGAATAACGGGAGAAGAAGAACATGTTTAGAAATGAAGAGAAAATTTAAATATTTCATTAACATCAATCCAAGTGGCTGTTGAATACGTTGAAAAAAATTCAATGGTGAATTCGATGATGGTATCACAGTGATGGTTGGAGGAAGTATACAATTTGGACAATAATGTATGCATTCTCTTTGAGAAGATACAGGCGACAGTTTTTGTGTTGAATGTGTTAAATCAGTATCCGAATGAGATTTCAAACGAATCAATCGTTGTGATGAGGAACGAATTGGTTTCGATCGATCCGATGAATGATAACCTGATGATGAGAGAAGTTTGGAATCTGTATGTGTTAAATCATCGTCGATACTAGGCGAGACTTGATTAGGTTTGTTATTTAAACGTAGAGAATTGAAATCGGAAAATGTATCGAGATCTTCATTATCGGTATCATCGATCGAAAATGAAAATGTATTATTGACTGTTAAATGACGGTTATCTTGATAGGATGTCTGCGTTTGTGAATGATCATTATCTCGATTGATGATTCGTTTCAAATTTCTACAAAGAATTATTTCCAGATAAGACATCGAAAGAAGAAATCAATCTGTTCTACCTTTTCGATAGATCCGAATGTATTTGATTGTTTGGGATTATTGTTTGTGGTTCTTCGCCTTCATCATCATCATCGTCACTGTTTGCTTCATAGGATTCATTCGGAATCAGACGAGGTGATGAACTTTGTGATATTGGTTTCGTCGTCGAAAGAAACGATTGATAGGTTGATTTCATTTGTTTAACATGCGCAGGCGATGTCGAACCATTGACTATCGATGATGCGGAGATAGAATTTCGTCGAGAATTCGTTACTATTTGTTTAACACAGTTGGCTAATGCTGATGGTTCAGTTCCTGTACGTAATTGGCCGTCTTCAGTGAATAATTGTTGATACATCATTTCGATAAATACGAGTGGATCTTCAACATCAGGTAAATCAACAGATAGAGATTGATGTTGAGAACGATTCGATGTTGAACGTCGTGGCGAACCATCGGAACTTGTCGTTGTTAAACTTCGACGTCGACTGTAATGCGTTGCCGACGAGAAATCATCGTCGGTTAGAATAATTTTTGGTCTGTCTACTGGGAAAATAGTTGATGGTTTTTTTGTTTGTTGTTTTTGTTGTGAATTAATAAATACAGGTTTATAATTAACAACGATGATGTTTTTATTTTGTCGTGAGTTTTTCTTTTGTTTATAATTGATTTTCTTTTGAATTAATTCTACGAGTTCATTGACGTGACTTGATGATGTCGATGAAATCGTTTCATGTGAACTGTTGGATGATGTTGATGAATAGTGAAAATTTCGTTTCGTTTGTTTGTTTAATTGTCGACGATGGTGTCGAACAAAAATACGAAGATTTTCTTTCTTTTTTACTGTCGGATTCGAGTCTGTTGTATGATTATAACCATCAGGCATGATTACATCAACTTGATACTAAGTATTGAATAGAGACGAATGAATAAAAAAAAAGAAAGAAATCAATGAGGATATATATGTGTATATAATATTTTTTTTTGGTATTTGATGCAAGAAGAAAGAAAAGAAAGAAAGGTTGTTTGTAATTTACCTCCTGTTTTTGCTGTTGTTGATAATGTTGTTGATGATCTTGGTCTTTTGATGTTTGTTTTGAGCAACAATTTTGTTCGTTATTTGTGCTTTTGTCGGCACACCTTGTTCGCTCATGGGGATAAAAACCAGTGCTTGTGTCGACAGCAGAAAACTGAAATAAAGAAGCGTCTGTTGCTTCTGCTTCACTGGTTGATGATGGTGATTTTTTGTTTCGTTCTTTCTTCTCTTTCCCTTTCTTCTTCTTCTTCTTCTTCTCTTTTTTCTTCTCCTTCTCCTTTTTTCTTTTTTCACTTCCAGTTTTTCTTTTTAACCTTGTTTGTTTTCTACGTTGATATAGACTAAGACAGCCTGCGACGGCTGCAACTGGCGATGATGCTGAAGGACGGTTTATATTCTCGCTGTTGTTGTTGTCGTAGTCGTCGTCGTTTTCCTCGTTGTTATCGCTTGTAAGCACGTCTTGATGAAAACCACTAACGTTCTCTTTCCATTCTCGATTTTTTTCACTGAAAATAATTGAAGTCTTGTTAGCAATTTTGAATGTTCTTCTGTGATCTATGTTGTTGTTGTTATTATCCTCGTTTACTTTGGCTTGACAAACTAAAGCACGTTGTAATATAATATTTTTGTTTCGTACGCAAAGAATGAATATGAAAAGATAATTTTCGTTCTTTCTTTCTTAACATATCTTTACCTACCTTTCTCTTTTTTTCGTTCGCACTGTTGTTTACAAGAACAAACTAACAACGTGCGCGAACGTGGCATGTTTTGAGTTGACTGTTTCAATGAATTACTAATGAACGAAGGAGAAGTAACAAAATTCGATTCTAAATTATTGATATCAATCATTGATTGATTTCGTATAGAACAAATGCAATGAGAGGAGAATGAATGTTTTAATAGCGAATAATGAATATCGTTAGTATGATTATAATTTGTAGTAATTGTAGAAAGATTCGATAGTGATGGTGATGATGGTATAACTAAATTAAAAGAAAACAGAAATCTGAAGAGTCGAATAAAAAGAAAGAAAGATCAACAGCTTAGACAACGATGGTATTATGATATTACTGGACTATTCTATGTTATTTTTTGATTTTAAAGGTGTTAAAATCATTGCATACGGAGTGAAGTTTATATAATAGGGCTTCATGTTGATATAACTTTCAATAGATGAAGACATAATCTATGACTATTAGGTTTCATCATTCAGTTCGTCTTTCTTTCTTCTCCGCTTCTTTTTTTTTGTTTCAAACTAGCTAATTGAGTCTATTGTCACTACACTCTTATACTGTACATATATCATAAGTGACACACATGCGAATGCAAAAAATAAACCAGTCCCACAACATGTGCTTGTATAAACGAAAACGAAAGAATGAAGAAAAAAAAAGACCGAAAGTATCCCTGAGTTGGTGCAATATGAGACGAACAATACTTGTCATCTAGGCGTACAATTATATATCATCATCTTGACACTAATAATAATATACAGATGCAAAGAATTCCCGATTGAAAAATTAGTTCGATATACCTGTCGTTGATTGATAATCATGATCGTGTGTCGAATCAATTGAAGATAATCGAGATCGAGCAGATTTAAAAGAAAGTGTTGGCGATGATGATCGATGCGGTATTGAAACATGAATCGGTATAATTCGATTCGATGATTTCGAACGAAATCGAATCGAACGATTCACTGTTGCTTTCGAAAATAAAATCGGATCGATTGGCTTTGGTACTTCTCGTTTAACTAACATCACATTGACTTCTGTATCAATATCTGCTATATTCGTTGGTGAATCGAAAGAGATATGTTTGCTAATCATTGGTTCTTGTTGATTAATATAAGTAAATGGAAGACTTATAGGTAAACGAGAATGTTTGACAATAGGAGATGACGGTTGTTGTTGTTGTTGTTTGAAATCACTAAGATTTGCTGTATCATTTGTTTCTTCAGAACGTTGTTCAAAATTAAATATTTGATCATCATCATCATCATTCTCCGGTGATTTCTCGACACTCATCGTCTGTGCAAGACTTGCACGACGTTGATTTGCTAGACGTTGTGCTTCATGAAGAAATAATAAACTCTCACGACGTATTCGATCATAATTCGGTCGATTATTTTCATCGGTTTCATTGGAAAATAACGATGAATTCGAGCTGAATGTCATGTTATTTTTAATATATTCTAATTCTTCAATTTGATCTTGCATTTGTTTTTGTTGCCAATCGATCCAAAATCTAAATCGATCGATAACAAAAAAAAAGAGAGAGAGAGAATCGAATGAAATCATAATACCTCTCAGGAATATCATGAGCACGTTGAAGAATTCGTTTTGATAAACTAAACCGTTGATTTGGCACAAGAGAATTTGTCGAACTTGAATTCAATGATAAACTCTGTCGATCGGGAAAGAGTGGTAGACTTGTTTGAGTTGGATTGGGATTTGATGTTAACGATGAAAATCCTGAATAAGTCTGCGGTAATTGATATAGAAGAAGATCAGGTACGATTTCTTTTTGAAGTTCGTGAACACGATTGACTAATTTTTGAAATTGATATTGTTGATTTGTAGCATTTGCACTTGTCGATACATCGGAAATATCGGCTAGTCCATGGCGACGCGTTCGTTTTTGTTCAGATTGAAATATTGCATTTTGTCGATCGAGTTCACCTGCTTGATATGCTTCTCGAACACGTGACCAACGTTTTTTGCCACCAGTTTTCGATGATTTTAATTTATTCTCAACAGTCGTCATCTTTGTTTTCTATTGAGTAACAATTTGACCTGACTCGTATGTGATTATTATATATCCATAAACTTCATGAAATGTCTATTAGTCATCGAACAATTGTCCTACCTGAATAACAAAAAAAATACGTTCTCATTTCGATGTTATTGCAAAAATAAAAACATCGATTTTCAATTTGTCTTTTCGGACTATTTCTCTTTTGTTATTGGCACCAGATGTATTTCATGTCTGATTAACTATGTTTCCTTTGTATATACGTATATAGTTTTTTTTTTATTTCTTTAAAAGAAGAAAAAAATATAACGTCGGACTCAAAAGATCAAAAACGAACGGATAACAAATACTGATGATGACAATAGTAATAATAGTAAAATTCCGTGTCCGAGTTGTTGTTTCTTTTTTTTTTATTGTTGGTCCTTTGTTGTTTGTTGTTCAACAAATTCAGGATATTGCGTGCAAACTTCACCCCAAGTAACCGTGCCAGTCGAAAGACCTTGTAAAATTGTAGCTATTTCATCGACCTATTCAAAAATGACGAAGAATAGTTTTCGTTTCTCTTTGTTTTCTGATTAACCAAACAAACCTTAGCACGAATTTGTTTGAATGTATCACGTTCACGTAATGTTACTGTGTACGGTTGTTTAAGTGTATCGAAATCGATTGTTATAGCAAATGGTATAGCGATTTCATCGGAACGTGAATAACGTCGACCGATTGTACCACTGCTTGTATCCGTTTTATGAGAAATACCAGCTTGTGTTAAAATTGCAGCTAGAAAAACGAAGATAATTCAATTTTGAATTCGTATAGAAAAGAAAAAAAAGACGAACAGAGTTGTCTAACAAAAGGTTTGAATTCTTCGTTGCCACTTAATGGTAAAATAACGCATTTATATGGAGCAATCAAAGGTGGTAATGAGAAGTACTAAAATGAATTCATTGAGACGGAAAAAAAAAACGATTTTCTTTTGTTTTATTTACTGTTCGTTGTTCGCTTTCAGGTCGAACTCGAAAGTTATGCTCCCACATAGCGTATAGAATACGACCAATACCAAATGACGGTTCAATAACCGATGGAACGAATTCTTCAACTGTAAAAAGACAGAAGAAGAAACTGAATGTTTTTCAATGAAAATTTCTATTCGTACCTTGAACAGTTTTTTCAAATGATCGATAAGTGAACATTTTTCGTGTGATTGTATAATCTTTACCATCAATTGTAACTTTAGCATCACTAGAAACCAAACGGAACATTTATTTTACACCAAATTTTCTCTTTTTACCCTTGCTCAAGTTTATCATGTAGAACTTTGGCTTCGTCATGCGAAAGATTTTGTAAATATTTCGTTAACATTGCTGTATCTTTGCCAAATGCTTTACCAATAACACTTGCATGAGCTTGTACTTCAACAACTTGAACTTGTTTCGGTGCTGGCAATGGTCGTTCAGCAACTAAACGTTCGCCGCTAAATTTCGAATGTTGAGTTAAATCATAACATGATCGATCAGCACAACCAACACATTCAACCCAACCGTAACTTGTCTTACATTCAGCGTCCCAACAATCGCATGCATAATGAGCCATTTCATTGCTCATATGTTGACGAAAACGTAGACGACGTTTATCAACACCAACACGTGTCATAAATTGATGGATTCGACCGATGAAATAGCCGAGTGTTTCATTGTTAATTAATTTTGTTCGAACAGCATCACCAAGACGAACTAATTGTGCTGGTTCGCCACTCATTTGATTCGTTGCTGAGTATAATTGTACTTCGAGATCAGCAATTGTGTCGAATTTTGGATGAGATTTATCGTCAGGATCGACGAAATGTTCGATTTCAGCCATTGTAAATTCACTGAATAGGATGAATTTAGAATGTTTCACTAAGATATACGTATTTGAAAAATCAAACATACCGAACACGAATTAAACCTGAACGTGGTGAAATTTCATTTCGAAATGAATTACCAATTTGTGCAGCAGCAAATGGTAAACGACCTTGATTAAATTCTAATAATCGTTTGAAGTTAACAAACATGCCTTGAGCAGTTTCAGGTCGAAGAAAACTAGAAGAAAAAATTTTTTTCTTTATTTGAAAATCATTCCTAATTAGTTGTTACCCTTTCAATTGACCTGTCGGACCAATCGAAGTTGCAAACATCAAATTAAATGCAACTGGTTCCGAAAGATCATTATTTGTTACAGGTGATTTCATTTTATATTGTTCAATAACTCGTTGCATATCAGCTGCTTTCATATTATCAACCTAAATGTTGAAACGAAAATTAAAATATCGAAAGTAAATTTTGTGATTTACTTGAGGTAATAATCGTTCGATTTCAGTTTTCTTTTCAGCAGTTATATCTTTTGCTTTGAGCAATTTTTCGAGATGAGCTATTCGAATAGAAAGTTTTACAAAACAGAGAATTATATTTTTTTTGCTCAGTTTACCTTCAATTAAATGATCAGCACGGAAACATTCACCTGTTTTCACATCTTTCACCATAAAATCTGCGAAACGATCAACATGACCTGATGCTCTATTAAAATCATTATAATAGAATTTCGTTTTTCTTTGGAAAACTAAAATATCAATTACTTCAAAACAATTTCAGGTGTTAACATTGAACAGTCAACTTCGAGCATTTGTTCTTCGAGAATAAAATGTCGACGCCATTCAGCAAGAACATTAGCTTTAATAGCACAACCCATTGGACCGTAATCATAGAGACCGTTAACACCACCGTAGATCGAAAATGATTGATCATAGAAAAATCGACGTTTAAGTAAATCTTCCATTTTTAATCGATCAATACTTTCTTCTTTTGGCATATATTTAGCAATCTAAGTATGATTTCAAAATTAAACAAATCATTATCTTATGAATTTGTGTTTTCGTTTTGTTACTTGATCTTCTAATGCTTTTTTACGTAGTTTAAGTTCGCTGATTGCTTGTTTGAATTCAGCATCGTCTTTATTGACATTATTGTCTTTGAATTGTTTAACAATGTCACCCTAATAAAATTGAAAACAAATTACTTTTTTTAATAATTTTTTCTAAAAGTTTTTTTTTTACTTGAAGTTTAACGGCATGTCGAAATGGTTCGAGTAATTTCTCGACATTTTCATCGTTCATTGGTGCAGCCATGTATCGTTGTATGAGTTGTTTGTGTAGATTAGCTTCACGTTTAGTAAATTGTCGTTGATATTTGAATTTAAAAGTTGTTGTTGTTGTTGATGATGATTTATTAAAAAATGAAGGTGTTTTAGTAAATGATCTGAAGTGTGTGGATGGACGGTTAATGAACGAATTGATTAGAATTCTGACAGAGAATATCGACATGAAATGTTCTTACTTCGGAAACGAAAGAAAAGAAAAGAAAACGAAAAACATGAATTTCCCAAGGTACCAAAAAGTCGAAATCAAACAAGAACAAACCGCTGTTATGAGCGTGTATGGAATCTTTTTTTCTTTATTTCTTCTGCGGAAAAAAAATGTTTAAAGTTGAATAAAACTTAAATATGTTGTGATAACAGAGAAGATCAATTCTATGAATTGAGTTTTAACAATGCAAATTCTTCGGCTAATTGAACGCAATGATCCAATTGTTTAGCATCGCAATTCGATGCTTGAGCTTGAGTATCTTTACCGCCTCCACGACCGTTTGCTTCAGAAATAACTTTTTGAACCCATTCGTTGGCTTTAAGTTGTTTGTTTTTCACTTGAGTCTTAAACAGAAAACAAAATTCATTTGAAACAACGAAGAAGAAATTATCTTACATCAGGAACATTTGCAAGACAAACGAATTTATCTGTCGATGGATCAATACTGAATAACATAATAGCAACTTCAGTTGATTGAGTTCGAACTTGATTGATCACTGTACTTAAATTTTTCGTGTCATTACCCATTTCAAAATTAGCAATCAAACATTTTCGATCGGGATATTTCGTTAAAATGTCTCGACATTGTTCGACAGCTTTGTTAATTTGATTTTTACTGTCGGCTTTATCGGCTTCAATAAGTTTATTTTTCAATTGTTCCAATTGATTTCGTTGCGATTCTCGACGCCATTGAGATATATTTGCATGTGAAATATCTTTATTAAATTGATCGATTTCTTTCTTAAAAGTTGCACGTACAGTTGCCGATGCATTGTTCGATGTTGATGCTTCAACTAAACGTCGTTTTAAATCTTGAAGATCACTATCTAATCGATCGGCTTTCTTCGTACATTCGTTAGCTTTAGGACCAGTAACTGCGACAACACGTCGAATACCACGAGCAATAGCTTCTTCAGTGACGATCACAAGTTGATCGATATGTTTTGTTGTTTTCAAATGTGTACCACCGCAAAATTCAACTGAATATTCTCGTCCATCGGATGGTGGCGGTTTGGTTAGAAGATCATCGATTGATACGCCAATTGAAACGATTCGTACTGGATCGGGATAGGTTTCACCGAAGACAGCACGTAAACCATTGATTTGTTTGGCGTCATTTAACGATGCTTCTTTGGCATAAACATGAAGATTTCGTTCGATTTGATCATTACAAATTTTCTCCGTTTGTTGAAGTTGTTCACCAGTCATGCCACCTTGTGAACTAAAATCGAAACGTAAACGATCCGGTGCAACCAATGAACCACGTTGATCAACACCATCGCCGAGTACATCACGTAGAGCAAAATTAAGTAGATGTGTACCCGTATGATTTTTCATAATTAAATTTCGACGATAATCATCGATTGTCAAACGAACTTTATCACCAACAGCAAATGTACCTTCGACTTTACCAACATGAAGAATATAACCACCGCGAACTTGAACGTTTCGAACTTGAAATTCTGTATGATCATCATCGACTTTAACAATATAACCTTCATCATAGATTTGACCACCAGATTCAGCATAGAAACATGTTCGATCAAGTACAAACCCGCATTCATCACCTGATTGAACATTATCGACAAAATTTTGACCATGACGAATAGCTAAAATTGTTGCTTGAATCGATGGAAAGACTAGAACAAATCAATTCGATGATTATCGAAAGAAACTAAACTTCGATCAAATTCAATTTTACCGTATTTGCCTTGTTCATCCGATGTATAATCATATTTCGGGAGATCATCAGTTAATTGAATACCTTTCGATTGTTTTAATTCATCGATTGCATGTACATCGAGTGTACATTGAACTTGTGTTTGTTCGCCACTTGTTTGTTGAGATGCTAACAATGATTTTTGTCGAGCCTGTTCAAATAGATTCATGTCAAATGTTAATCCACGTTCTTCACACATCAATTGAGTTAAATCAGCTGGAAAACCATAGGTATCGTATAATCGCCAGACAGTGTCACCAGGAAATGATTTCGTCTCGCCTAATGATGTAATTGTTTTGTCGAGTAAACGTCGACCACGTGTTAATGTTCGAAGAAATTGTCGTTCTTCATCGTTAATAATATCTTTGACTATTTGTGGATCACGACGTAATTCAGTAAAAAATGCACCGAGACTTTCAACAACAACATCAACAAGTGAAGCAAGAAAGCCTGGCTCAGCATTTAATTTCTCATTCGAATAACGAATTGCACGACGAAGAATACGTCGAAGAACGTAACTAAAATAAACCACAATATCTCAAGATGATCGTCATACACGAATGATTTCATTCAGGTCGAATGATTGTAAAATCATATGTAAAAAGAAAACGATACTAACCCTCGACCAGTTTTATCTGGTGTACCACCATCAGTAATAGCAATTGTCAATGTACGAATATGATCAGCAATAACTCGATAGGCCATATCCATTTTATCTGTATCTTCATCACCAACTTTGCCTGTATATGGTCGAGCATTTGTTCCCTATGAATATAAAATTCAGTTAAAGAAAAGAGAGACGATCATGGTCTATCTTTCGTACTTTTTGAATAGCATCAAAAATCGGTCGAAAAATATCAGTATCATAATTCGAACGTTTATCTTGAATAACTGATGTTAAACGTTCGAAACCCATACCGGTATCGACATGTTTAGCTGGCAATTCTCGTAAAGATCCATCTTTTTCTCTAGAAATAAGATTCATATTCTTTTTTTTTTATAAAATAGAGAGAGAGAGAGAGAGACAAATCTACCGATTAAATTGAATGAACACAAGATTCCAAATTTCAAGTACATCAGGATCATCATGATTGACTAGATGAGCAGCATTTCGACCGCCACCAATTCGATCATAATGAATTTCTGTGCATGGACCACATGGACCAGTATCACCCATTTCCCAGAAATTATCCTTCATATTGCCTGGAATAATATGATCATCTGGCAAGCTATAAAACAAATCAGTAAAACAATCAAATTTAATTATTTATTTTTACTATTTTTTCCAAAGTTGTTGTGTTTCCGAATCGGGTTGTAAATTACTCTTTTCACTACCTTCGAAATAAGTAGCATACAAACGGCTTGGATCTAATTTAAATACATCAACTAATAATTCCCATGCCATGGCAATAGCTTGTTCTTTGAAATAATCACCAAATGACCAATTGCCAAGCATTTCAAAGAATGTATGATGATATACATCTTTGCCAACATCATCTAAATCATTGTGTTTACCACCAGCACGAATACATTTTTGACTGTTAGCTGTTCGTTTATATTTGCCCATGTCACTATTTGGATCGGCTGTGCCGAGAAAACATGGTTTAAACTATAATCGAAGAATTCATTATCGAATGGAAGAAAAAAACGAACATGATCATTTACTTGATTCATTCCAGCATTAGCAAAAAGTAACGTTGGATCATCGAGTGGAATTGTTGACGATGAATGAACATATAAATGTCCATGTTTTTTTGTAAAAAAATCGATAAATGTTCGACGAACTTCAGATGCTGAAAGCATTGTTCTCACAGTTGATGGTTGTCGTTCTGAAATATTCATTGACGTTTCTTTTTTTTCTCTCACTCCCTTCTGTAAATCTATTTATAGGACGAAACACAACTAAAAGGTGATGCAATGCTTTTATGCGAAGGAAAAATAGATGAGAAATCGATAGCTACTCGTTTTTTAACCTTATTGCAATCGGTAAACAATGGTGATTCAAGGAGTAAAAAATATCGAAAATTATGGACAAGACGTGTCGTGTGGATTTTCGAAAGTCGATCAATAATTTGATGATGACGAAGCGAACGAAGTCCGAACTAGTTTATGAAAACAACGAATCGTATAATTTTCTTACTAGATGTCGTCATTTACATATATATAGTTATATTTTCTTATAAAAACAAATGCTGATGTAATCTATTGAAAATTTTGTAATATTATTTCATTTATTTTATTATACAAAAAAAAGATTATTCAGAATAGTTTTTTTTTCGTTTTTAATTACAACTGATTATTGAATTTGAGAGAGGAAGAGAGAAGAAGAAAAAAAGAAATCCATTATTCATAGAGTTATTTCGATCGATTGAAATTGAATAATAAATATCATGCATACATAACAAATTACAAATAAACATGGAGATGCACAATCATCTCAGCACCGATTGTTGTTCAGTTGCATTTGCACATGTCGTTAATGGTAATTCATTGATAAATGATTGTAGATTTTCAAAATAATCGGGCATTATAGGTAAATCATTGTGTTTACCGAATGGATATTCGAAAAGATGACGTTTTGTTGCTGACCGTGTCTCATTATATAACGTGTTTGACATCCATGTTGGAATAATCGGATCAAGTAGACCAGTTAAATAAATACATGGACATTCAATACGACGTACTTTAGGTAATGAATTGAATAAATAAACAAAACCAGTAGATTTTGTTACACCAATAACACTTTTAGCATATGTGAGAAAGTATTTGGCGATTTCAGGCACGGATATAAACGCATTTTCGAATATGGCAACTTTACATTGATTATGTGGATCACTAACAAGTTGAATGGCAACAGATGCGCCCAGACTCGTACCAAATACAACGATATTATTGGGTTGAATCTGTTGTTTATAGATTAGATAATCATATGCTGTTTGAGCGTCAATATACAGGCCAAGTTCTGATGGTGAACCGGAACTCTTGCCAAAACCTATATTTAATATAAAATAATCAAAAAGAAAGTTTCGTGATTAACAGGAAATTTCTTTTTTTTCTCCGTCTTCTTCCAGGGAACGAACAAACTTTCGATAATTATAATAAAAAAAAAATGAAAGGCAATAATTATCGTTCTCATCAATCTCCAATCTGTATGTTTTTGTTAGTTGTTCTCAAAAAAATCAAAAAGTACGATGAGTTCACTGGTTTACAAACCTCGATAATCAATAATTAAAATATTACAATGTAAATTTTCATAGAAAAGTCGAAGGACTTCTAAACGATGTGAAACATTTCCGCCAGCACCATGCAAATACAAAAATGTCAATGTCGAATTGACATCTTCTGATTGATATATCCAATAAGCATGTATAAATTCTCCATCGAGTGTTTGCAAATATATGGATTCATAATTCATATTGAAATCTTCGGGTGTTCGTTCTAAGATATGAGTATTTTCAGGTTCATGATTCGAGAATATATGTTTACTCTGGAGATTTTCTGTCATCATACCTAAAGTTATGTATAGATATTTACACGCACATAGACTTCATTTGATTGATTAATTTGAACTTACCAAACAAGCCTTTATCTTTACGTACGCATGATTGAATATATTCTAATTGAGTCTTGAGATGATTTTCACCTAGATTTGCTTTATTTGACAAAGATGTTCCATCTTCAGATGGCATTTCTGCTAAACGTAATGTACGAATATCGATTATTTCGGCATCAGTTGGCGCAAGTGATTTTGGTCTTGGTAAAGATAGTTTCGTTCTTGTACTTCCGTTTGTACTCATTAATGTTGTTGTTCGTGTATAATCACGTAAACTACGAGATTTTTTCAAAACATTATATTGTGTTAACGAATCATCCTTTGTTTCAGACCGATTTGAATTAACTTGAGGTGAAATATTACCCATATTTTATCAAAACAAAACTGATCTAAAATAAAAACAAGATAAATGATCGATCAAAATCCCGCCTGTTTTCGTCTTGTTTTTTGCACTATCATTAAATCAAAAATTGTCCCCGTTGATTTAACATAATTGATAAGTAACTGTCACGTTTTATGTTTGACTCAATTGCAACATTTCATCATCGTGTCTCTATAGACAAGTAAACAAAAAAAAAGAAATGAACAGCATAGACATACAAAAATAAAGAATAGGAAAAAAAGAAAAAGATCATCCTCTATTCTTCGTTACTAAATATATACACACAAAACCCATACACATCAGTAACTATTAGGCTCGATCAACACGCACGCGCATACACTCGTACAATTTTCGAGATGAGAAAAAGAGAAAGAGAAAAGATCATCAATTGTGTGAATTAGTTTTATTGATAAAGAACAGACTACAGACGAAGAAGGGATGAACGATATTTCTTTCGAGTTCTTTGTTTCATAATAATAGTAATAACAATAATAAACAAACAAATCTTGATGGAATTATGCTCGAGAGAAACTTTTTTTTTCTTATTATCATTCCAAACTAGCATCACAATTCTTCTCACTCATGGTGTCCAAACCTCAATATTGCATTGCGAGTGTGTGCGTCAGTCTGTTGTTGTTTTCTTCTTCTTCTTACTACAATTTTTTTCCTTTTCCTTTTCTTCTCCTTTTTTTTTCTTCTTCTTCTTCTTCTTCGTCTTATTTCTCCCTCCCTATCGCTTCTCATTTTTCTTCCCCCTCGAGTCGGCATGTTGCCTTATTTTATGGGCTCGTTTTGCCAACGGCATTCGACAAACGAACAAAAAAAAAAGAGAAAACGAGTGCTTGTCTCCTATTAGTTACAAGAACGAACGTACTAAATACATCTGATAATACTAATAATAGCAGACAAAAAACTTCAAGAAATTTCTTATCTATTGTTACTTAGCTTACTTCCTTATTATCAATAAAAATCGTTCGATCTAAACCATTTCCTGTGTATAATTGATGAAAATATTATGCATTGAAGAAAAAAAACGACGCATCGTACATATTCTTTTCTAAATCCTTAGGTGAAAGAAATCCGATCTCATGTCTGCCCACACACATATCCATATTCGACAGTTAATCGATTCTACTATCATAACGCAAGCAAAAATAAATCCCTTCTTGCTTTTTTTTGTGTGCTGATTGTAGTAAAATTTCATATGAATATTATAAAGAAAAAAAAAATCTGAAATCAAAAGGAAAGCAAGAGAGAGAGAGGGAGAAAAAAAACTCGAGAACGAGAGAATACTATCGATTCATGAAGACAGGCAAAAAAAGAGCAATTTATGATTCGAAAAAAGAAACCTTCATTTGATTAATACTGTAAATCGACGAATTTTTGCTTGAGAATATAGAGACAACACGTGTTGTCATTATTTTGTTGTGTAATAAATCAATGTTCAGCAGTTGTCGTTAATACAACATCATACAAGTACAAATCATAAATAATCATGATAAAAAATAGTGTATCTCTTATTATATCCATCGAGATTTTTTTTCTTTCTTTCTCTATTCATTAAAATTCGACAAATGGTCATTTCGAAAGATACATATACGTATGTTAAGATGTTTTAATGTTTGATGTCTGTGTGTATATGTACGTACATATCATTGATATGCTTGATAAATTTTACCATTTCGAAGTTTAATATTTTCATTCCAATCTAATTTCATTCGTTCAATAATTGTATCAAATTGTTCAGCTAAATATTCATAATGAATATGACCAATTAAATGATTATTCTCCAAACGAGTACTTCGAATGGAGTCACTTATATTCGAGCTTGTCATTTTAATTAAATCAATTATATTTACAGCAAAACGTGCTATAGATCTTTCTTTTCCGTTTGCTGTTTGGATAAATGCCGCTAATAGTGAAATATCTTTATTGATTTCATAATTTCCAAGGAAATATCTTATTGCTTGACCTTTCGATTGATTAATAGAAGCTGCAGTGATTGTTAAATTATCCGTATTATTCAAGATTTGTCTTAATGGACGTAGGACAATCGTATTCTCATTTTGAGATGCAATTTCAGGAGTATGTTTTATTGCACATGCAAGTATTTGCGCTTCATGTATATGATCAATATGAAAATTGTCGGGAAGATTTTCTTGATTGTTAAATTGAAATGCTGTTTTTGTATAAGGATCGGTATGATTATATTTTTCAACGATTGTTTGAATACGTTGTCGATTCGAACGTAGATCATATTCACGTAAATACGATGTTAGATGAATAATCGAACATGATCGATTTTTATTGAGAAAATAATTAATATGATGTTTACTAGAACAATGCTGAGGATAGTTTCGTTTCTGAACAGTTTTACTACATTCACAAGTAAACGGCGAACGACCTTTGTACGATATGTTGTTGATATTTGTTGTTGTTTTTTCTACGTGCATAACTTAGAAAATGACGCATCTTTATTTTTTGTTTCGAAATCATTTTTCTACTCTGTTCTGTTCTATTCTCACTCCCCTGTTATTATGTTTGAATACGGCTGTCAATGAATCATTCTGCGTCAGACCGATGAATTTCAGTGAATACAAGTCTTTACTTTCTTAATTTGTGCTTGATTAAGTAGAAAATATATCATCGAAGGTAACACTAGTCGAATATTATATTTGCTCGAAAGAACTTTTCCTTTTACTTTGAAGAACTCATTATTTTCAAAGATCTGTCAAAAAAAAAGCGAACAAGCAAACAAACAACCAACAGAAACATAAATATATAAACGTATTTATGTTTATCAAGAGATCATTAACGTTTTGTTATTTGTATGTTATGTTGAGTGACACACGACTGTCGTTATCACCGAAAGAATAGTTAATAATTTTATTTCTTGCAATAACGCACATACATGCGAGGGTGGAACATGTTCAAGTGCTTCATTTTAATTTCGTTTTGTCATAAAAATAATAGATGATTAATATTTTACTTTCTCGTTTCAGTCAACATTATGAAGGTAAATGAGAACAAGAATCAGTTTGATAAATATCGCTTGATTTCAATTTATTCGCGCTAATTAAGCGAAAAAGGTCGCCTATCTATTAAAAACAAAAATGGAAATCAGTTGCCCGATGTTAACAAGTACTCTTCAGATTGTACGCATACAGAGAAAATGAATACAAAATACTAAAGATACAGATAAAATGAGAAAATGTTTTATAAGTTCTATTGAGAGACATTTAGTTTGCTGGTTCAGAATCTTTTTCGCCAAGACATACTGTTCGAACAATGATGTCGGTAACAGCATATGGATCACAGTTCGATGCTGGACGACGATCTTCTAAATATCCGCATCCATCTTCTCCAACTTGACGTGGAATACGAATTGAAGCACCACGATTAGCAATACCAGCATTAAATTGATGGATCTAAAAAGCGAAATATTCTTTTGCAAATTGATGGCGATCTTTAAAATTTTTTACATTAGCAGTTTCATGTCGTCCAGTCAAACGACGTTCATTATCTCGTCCATATCGTTGAATATGTGTTTTATGACGTCCTTCAAGAGCTTTAATTGCATCATTGATAGCTCTGTAAATGGACAGATAAATTAATTGATTTCTACTTTTTTCATTACTTACGTAATACCATTTGGATTACGCATAGCTTCAGTTGAAAAATTTGTATGACAACCAGCACCATTCCAATCGCCTGGAATTGGTTTAGGATCGAAACTAACTTGAACACCGAATTCTTCAGCAATACGTAATAGTAAATAACGTGCAATCCAAAGTTGATCACCAGCAGAGATACCTTCACATGGACCAACTTGAAATTCCCATTGAGCAGGCATAACTTCGGCATTGGTACCACTGACATTGACACCAGCATACAAACAAGCTTTGTAATGTGCTTCAACAACATCACGACCAAGAGCTTCACATGCACCAACACCACAGTAGTATGGACCCTGTGGGTGTGGAAATCCACCTTTTGGCCAACCATATGGCCAACCATCACGATCCAAGAGTGTATATTCTTGTTCAAGACCGAACCATGGATGTTGATCGGTAGCTCCTGTCATTGCCTTTTCACATTCATATCGTTTGTTTGAAGCTATGAAAATATACGTACAAGAGAGAAAAATGTTGAATTCGTAACTTACGAGTTGGTTTTTTATCGAATGTGTATGTTTCACACATGACGAGCTTATTTTTACCAAGCATAAATGGATCTTTGAAGATGGCAACTGGTTTAAGATAAATATCTGAATTCGATCCTTGGGCTTGGCCAGTTGATGAACCATCAAAATTCCACCACGATAATTCATTTGGTGATCGAGGTTCTTGATCGACAGTACGAGTTTTAGCTATTATATAAAGAAAACAAAACTTTAGGTCATATTGACCTTAATAAATTTCCTACCTCGAAGATGTTCACCAGTACCATCAATCCAAACGTAAGTAGCCATAACTTTGTTGTCAGGTTGTGGCAATTCTAAATATCGTCGAAGGATAGCTTTATCCGTCGATCCAACATTATTCGATCGAGAATCCATTTGTATTAAAATAGTATTATCTTATTTCAATCTGAAAAGAGAAAAAAAAACAAAATTCGTTTTCGATATATATGATTTGCATAGCAACAATTTCAAATGATTTGCTGGATATTTATATCAACCGTTGTTTAGGATCGAATGTTGTTTTGTACTAATTTGGTACAAAACAACATTTATATTTCGTTACATTTTGTTTTTCTCTCTCTCGGGTACGGTCTCTCGCTGTATTATGTACATATTTATAGGGCGACCTTGGCAGAAATACGAGAGAAAGAAGAGGAAAAAAAATGAAACGAAAAAACAAGTACCGATAAAAAACATCAAGAGAAGCCAAACGTTTGAGTAGCGATAAGAGCATTTATTTTTCCGTTTCTTTGATCCCTCGTTCGCTCGAACTGTACCATAAGAACGATATAACGGACCTGAAAAAATCGATAGCGAATAATTACAATGTTAATAGAGAAAAACAAGTAAACAAACAGTAACTAGGCACCACTAATATCAATCGAGACATTTCTTAGTGATAATTACAGCCTAGAACTATCTTCTGACAGTATTCTAAGTTATTTTCTACGATCGCTGTGACCTGAAACTGATGTTCTCGGTACATGTACCAACGAGGGGACTGAACTATACCTTATAAAAACACTAACAATAAGACTTTTTAAAAATATATTGTCATATGAAAATAATAACTAAAAATAGAAACTAAATGGGATGATCGATAAAATCTCACCACTAACTGTGAAAGAAAAATAAATAAACAAGAAAAAAAAATGAAATTTTCGAAAAATCTATCCGTGTATATTTTTTTTTCATCCAAAAAAAAGAACAGAAAAGAGTAATAACATTAGTTTATGAATCTACTGTATGTTATAGTAAACAGAATTTTAGAAATAAATCAGGCGACTGCTTAACTAAAAGAATAATATTTTTAAGAAGAACTTCCCTTTGTTTGTGAGGAGCTTGTATATATGTATATGAATGACTTATTTCGATGCTGGAGCATCTTTTTCACCGAGACATACTGTTCGCACCATAATATCAGTAACAGCATAAGGATCACAGTTTGCACCTGGACGACGATCTTCTAAATAACCGCATTTATCATCAATAACTTGTCGAGGTATTCGAATAGATGCGTAACGATCAGCAACACCGGATGTGCATAGATTAATCTAAAAATATTTTGAAATAATTGAGAAAAATTTATAAATTAATCATTCTTCTTACATCTGCTGTTTCATGTTTTCCCGTTAATCGACGTATATTATCTCGACCATAATATGGAATATGCGTTTTATGTCGTGATATAAGTGCTTGAACACCAGCTTCCAAAGCTCTTCAAAGAATTGATTTTTAAAAGAAAATCAACAAAAGAAAAATACTTACTGAATACCACCCGGTTGGCGCATAGCCTCAGTTGAGAAATTCGCATGACATCCAGTACCATTCCAATCGCCAGGCATTGGTTTAGGATCGAAACTAACTTGAGCACCAAATTCTTCAGCAATACGCAATAATAAATAACGAGCAGTCCAAAGTTGATCACCAGCAGAGATACCTTCACATGGACCAACTTGAAATTCCCATTGAGCAGGCATTGATTCAGCATTTGTACCACTGATATTAATGCCAGCATACAAACAAGCTTTGTAATGTGCTTCAACAACATCACGACCGAGTGCTTCATTAGCACCGACACCGCAATAATATGGGCCTTGTGGGCGTGGAAACCCACCTTTCGGCCAACCATATGGCCAACCATCACTATCTAAGAATGTATACTCTTGTTCAAGGCCAAACCATGGATGTTGATTAGCAGCTGCTGTCATTGTTTTTTCACATTCATGTCGTTTGTTTGAAGCTACGAAAGTATACGTACAAGAGAGGAAAATGTTGAATTCGTAACTTACGAGTTGGTTTTTTATCGAATGTGTATGTTTCACACATGACGAGCTTATTTTTACCGAGCATAAATGGATCTTTGAAGATAGCAACTGGTTTAAGATAGATATCTGAATTCGATCCTTGAGCTTGGCCAGTTGATGAACCATCAAAATTCCACCAAGGTAAATCATTAGGAGATTGAGGTTCTTGATCAACAGTACGAGTTTTAGCTATTACATAAAGAAAAAAAAACTTTAGGTCATATTAACCTTAATAAATCTCCTACCTCGAAGTTGTTCACCAGTACCATCAATCCAAATATATGTGGCCATAATTTTATTTTCGGGTTGATTCAAGTCCAAATAACGACGAAGAACAGCTTTGTTCAAAGCCGTTGTTTTTGGTACGCTTGATTTTAACGTCGACATTTCTGCTGTAGTTATATGTTTTTAATCTAAAAAATAAAATATGTGCGTGTTGACTTCCGTCGTTTTAGCGTTCTAATGGAAGAAAAATCTTCGAAAGAATAATTTTTCTTTCCTAAGGAAGCGCTATATATATATCTCATCTTGGACTAGATCGATGTCATCGTTGTTGTTGTTGTTGTTGTTCTCATATTTTTCTTCATCGACGAATAAGATTTTTTTCTCTCACTTTCTCTCGTTCTCTCTACTCTTATTTACACAATCGTTGTTTTTTATCGATTTGTTCTGTACAGTGGATGTACTCATATTTTCGATACTTTTCTTTTTACATAATTGCACGAGAGAAAAATATCACGCGTCAATACTTATTTGTGCTTGCAAGGTTAGGTGCGACGTGTTGAATTTCATCAAAATATTTTTGTCGAAATCCAGGGCGATGAATAGAGCATGAGAACTATTTTTTTAAGATTCTAATCAGCGATGTACGTCAAAACGATTATCTTTGTATTCTGTTCAAATGAATGCAAAGCGATTTAATCTTTTGCATGAGAAAATGATGATTATTTGACTGTGCATTTAATCTCATGAGAATGACGAAATTTATTCGTTTGAATCGGAGCTCAACTATTATTAGATACCTCGATTTTATTTTTCATTATATGATTGCAAACTATTTTTCTTTAATTCAAACAACAGCTTGACATTGAAGCAGAAAAAAAATCAAAATGAAACCGTAGAATGTAGTTTCTATTTCGTTGATGTTTATTATCCAAGGAAGTTATTAAATGAAGTATCTAATGTATTTTTTCTATGATGATTGAATGTGTTGAATGTCGAACGGATGAAAAACAAAATAATTAGAATTGTCCTACTTCTTCGGATGCTACGTGCTGTGCAAAACAAGATAATATGATCGATGTCTTCTTCGTAGTTTGATATAGAGCACAAAGCTAATATCTGTCAATATTAATATGTACTTGCCCCTAGGTCATAAAAATGATTTTATTTACGAGGTCACAATAATAATAAATAAGAATGAGAAAAAACTACAGAACAGCGATGTACTTGCAACCTGCGCGAAAACTATTTGTTTAAGAAATGTCATTTCAACGAGATGCATTTTTTATTTTGTTTAAAACTAATAGATCTTCACTTTATTAATAACAAATATCTCAGATTTTGATCAAGTGCTTCGTTCGCAATAATAACGATCTATGAAAATAAAAACGAATATTATTTATATCATACATCTATTTTTATCGATATTAATGGGGAAATATTGGACTAGATTGTTATTGGTACTTTCGCGTTTCTTTGCCCCCCTTTCTCTTCTTGTTTATATAACCTACTTTTTTTTATTATCAATGCGTTTTATTATCGAATTACACGAGAAGAAAAAATACAGAAAGTGCGTGCACACATTTATTATTGCAACGATAAGTACATTGTATTCGACGAAATCAAAGATATTGCATTCATATGAATATTAATAGCCGTAAGCTTCTAAACAAGAAAGAAAAATCATGCTAATTCAACCTTATATTTGACCTCGAGGATATTTAAAAACGTTTCGATTTATCTTGTTCGATCGAATTTCAAATGTTATTATACGCCTCGATTGTTTAGTCAGCATGTACATACTATTTTTTAAATATTCAAAAAACGAATAACACCATTTAAAACATCAAGGTTTATGAAATCTTTCTCTGTACTTAACAAATAGAAGTAATGATATTATTTTTCAAGGAGCTTATCAAATAAAATCATTAGTTTTCTATTGACTCAAATGCAGGTACCATGTGATATAAGATAACGAGAATATATAATGTCTTCGTGACATTGACCTTTTTATTTCTTTATTCTGGACACTTCGATATAGATAATAGAGCAAGTTTTCATATATTCGGTTGTAACTTTACCTTTATTCACTGTATCGATCTACTAATACATATAAAGACGAGGAAAAAATTAAAAATTAAAAGAAAAAGAAATATATCGAACACAGACAAAAAGAATATTATCGATACATTTAAAGCCCTCTTTCACATACACACACACACATGCACACACCACTAAGGAAATCTATGTGAATAGATCACCAATACAGATAAAAATGAGATGGGGGAGAAAAAGAAAATTTTTCTTTCACTAATTGTCTATACAGTTTGAATATACGCTTATTCGGAAATCGATTTTTTGGCTGGTAATGGTTGATTGTCTTCACGATCTTTTTCACCAAGACATACTGTTCGAACAATGATATCAGTAACAGCATATGGATCGCAGTTTGATGCTGGACGACGATCTTCTAAATAACCACATTTTTCTTCACCAACTTGACGTGGAATACGAATTGAAGCACCACGATTAGCAATACCAGCATTAAATTGATTGATCTAAAAGTAAATATTGAATTATAAGTACGCAAATACTCAAATTTATTCGCCACTTACGTTAGCAGTTTCATGTCGTCCTGTTAATCGACGTTCGTTTCCTTTACCGTATCGTTCGATATGTGTTTTGTGACGGTATTTGAGTTTCGAAATAGCTTCATCAATAGCTCTAGAAAACGAAAACAAAAAATTGTCATCAACTGTAAATAAAGATCAGCTAAAACTCACTCAATGCCATTGGGTAGACGCATGGCTTCAGTTGAAAAGTTTGTATGACAACCAGCACCATTCCAATCACCTGGAATTGGTTTTGGATTGAAACTAACTTGAACACCGAATTCTTCAGCAATTCGTACTAATAAATATCGAGCAATCCAGAGTTGATCACCAGCAGAGATACCTTCACATGGACCAACTTGAAATTCCCATTGAGCAGGCATAACTTCGGCATTGGTACCACTGATATTGATACCAGCATATAAACAAGCTTTGTAATGTGCTTCAACAATATCACGACCAAGAGCTTCACATGCACCAACACCACAGTAGTATGGACCTTGTGGATGTGGAAATCCACCTTTTGGCCAGCCAAATGGCCAACCATCACGATCCAAGAGTGTATATTCTTGTTCAAGACCAAACCATGGATGTTGATCAGCAGCAGCTGTCATTGCTTCTTCGCATTGAAGTCGTTTGTTGCTGGCTGTTGGCTCTTTATTGTATTTGTATGTTTCACACATAACTAATTTATTTTTGCCGAGCATAAATGGATCACTGTAGATAGCAACAGGTTTGAGATAGATGTCCGAATTTGAACCTTCAGCTTGGCCAGTTGATGAACCATCGAAATTCCACCATGGTAATTCTTTTGGTGATTTTGGTTCACTATCGAGTGTTCGTGTTTTAGCTCGAAGATTTTCTCCGGTACCATCAATCCAAATATAAGTAGCCATAACTTTATCATCAGGTTGCGGTAATTCTAAATACCGACGAAGGACTTGTTTGTCCATAGCACCTGTATTGGAGAAGACTGGATTCATTATCGTAATGATATTGAAATGTAAATGATGAAATAATATGTCGGGGTGTGTATGATTTTTTTTCCTTGGAGCTTCGCCTTTTTATACAGTGACGAGCGGCGGACGATTTGAGCGAAGAACAGTGAAAATAATCTTCATTTTTTCTCTCTTTCTCTCGATTTTCTTTTCTTTTCAGTATCATGTTATACTTGGTCCTGACGCCACTGTCAATAGAATCACGCGGTAAACGTTTGGTCTCCATTGATGTGCACTTCGTACAAAAATCCAGCACCGTCCGTCAACTATGAAATTGTCATTGTTACGATTGTAGAGCGAGAAAAGAAATCAGACGACGTAATATTTCGAAATATGTACTTTAACTTTGTATTGCACCATTCGACATAGATTTTTTTAAAAACTTTTTAATGATAAAATATGTGAATAAATTCTTTTCTTTCACCGTTTTTTTTTTCGAATGTTCTAAGAAGAAAAAAAATGTGATCATATGTACCCAGATGTTCTCTCACATTCCAAAAGTCGCATATTCTTATCTTTGAGTGTGTTGATTTTTCTCGATGGAATCTGAGCAAAAAAGAGGGGTGTGACATTCTAGGATAAAAAATCGAACATCGCAATGTAAAATTCGACTTTATTCGGACATGTGAGACGTCAGATGTGCGTGATTGTGTTTTTTAATGTTTTCTTTTTCTTTCTTTTTGGGAAAAAGTACATGTGTAAAATGATGACTAATTGTTAATTTGAATACTGCACATGATATAGTCATTAAATCATTATTTTTTATTTCAATTCAAGCATATCGACTTTCTTTTTGTTAATATGCCGGGAAAAAAATATTCGAGCCCTAGAATCAAATTTAAAATGCAATATTTACGATTGTATATGTCGCCTGTAAATCAATTTTACTGCTTTGATATATTTTGTTTTTTACAACTACCGAATTCTATGTATTCAAGGTCATATGACGATTTTCTTTTGTATGACGTCTACTTATCACGAGAATACGCAACAGATGAATACAAAGTGCCTTGTCAATACGAACGAGCAGAAAAGACAACAACTACCGTGCAAATTCGACGAGAACAAAACCATTGGTTTGAATGTATTCTAAGGTCGTTGTTAGATAACAATAAAGTCAAGTCGCAATGGTGCAAAATTCGCAAATTTACCCTCAAGATCGCCGTTCTTATCAGTTTATTTTCTTGTTTTTTCATTGTTTTTATTCACAAAAGCAAGGTTTTACTAAACACACATACACACAAAATTCGGTTTAGCTAGTTAAAGGAAAAAACAAAAAACAAAAACGAATATCTAGAATTTTTTAAAACTATCGTTGTATTGAGAAACCGCTAGGCGAGAAGAAGAAGAAGAAGAAGTATATATGAAGACCGGCTTCGAAGATTTACAAAAAAGAAAGAAAATGAAACGGATTTGATTCGATAGAATTGTTCGGCTTTTTTTTATATTCTATCCAGTAAAAACAATATTTGGTTGAATATGATTTTCTAAATATTCAAACAAATCAATTTCAAATCGAAATTCATCGAATCTATTTTTCATTTACCAAATAGACAACGTGGTCGTTCGGATGGCATCCATCGTCCATGATTACAAGTCAATCCCGATGGACCATAAAGTCTATAACCTGGATTGCATTCGAAATCAATTGTCCTTCCATGAGCAACATTTGGTATATACGAACGAAATTCACTACGAATCGGTGCTGGTGATATACGTTCATCTTTTAATATAACATAAATGTGTCCATTTACTAATGGACCTGGATTCGTACAGAAAACTATGTTAAAATTTGATTTAGAAAAAGAAAAACAACAACTAAGAGAACAAGTGAAAAATTTACTTGGCAAACATTTCGGTGCTTGTTTAGGTATCCATTGGCCAAATTGACAGGTTAGTTTTGCTAGATTCATATTTTCAATTCGATAGCCAGGTAAACATCGATATCGTGCAATGGAACCGTGTTTTGTCGAATGAAATATTCGTCGACCATTGAGAATTATTGGTGGATGTTCATGACATGATCTCGGTATGCAATGAGCTTGATGTGATAATTGACCATTGGCAAGACATCGAACAACGGGCACATCGACAATCGATTGATAATCATCGAAACATGTATAAGTAAATGATGTATCATAATTGATCAATGTTCCCGATGGTATCGAAGTATTAACGATATTATGAAGAAAAAGTGTACGAGGAACTGTACATTGAACTAAGATTTTAAATTAAATTTAAAAAAAAAATGTATTAAATTCGATTCTACTTGGTTGACAAATCGGTTGTTCAGTTAGACTTCCATTGATACATCGAATTGTTTCATTTGCTGTCAATGGTAGACTATTGCTATCACGACAAGTATAAAGAATTGGTTCTCGATGACGATAGAAATTCTTCGAAAAAATGACATTCTCATTATTGACATAGCAACCTACAAAAGTCATACGTTTATTTATTTTTTCACTCGATAAAAAAGAAACAAATTACCGTTGTAACAAACAGGATTTTTCGGAAGAATTTTTCCATGTCGACACAGAATTCGTTGACGACGTGTTGAATTATTACAAACATATTCTAAATGATTTCCATCGGTAATTTTCCGCATAAATGGATGAAAATGTAAATAACGTGCATTGCGAGGTAAACTAGGAATTGAACAATCGATTGATTCTGAGAGAGAGAGAACGAAAACAAAAATGAATATTTAAAGAAAACAAAACTACTGACTTTCACATTTAGGTATTTTCGGTAGCCAACTACCATTGATTTGACATTTCGATATACGTGCACCACGTAATGTCATATTCGATGGACATTGAAAAGTAATTATTGAATTAATTGTGTATGTCGACGAATTATCCGTTGAGAGTGATTCAATATAACCATTGAAATATATCTGTGGATCATCGCATGTCATAGCTAAATAGATTTGATTGACAAACGAAAAGAAAATATGTTCGACTCACGTTCACAGCGAGGTGCTATCGGTTGCCATTGAGATGAAATACATTTAAGTATAGCTGAACCTTGTAATTGATAACCATCTTGACAAATATATTGTATTGTATCGTTGGTTGTTCGATCAGGTTGAATTATTTCACTATAAGGAACAATCGGTGGTGTAGCACAAGTTTTCTCTTGAAAATCAAAAAAAACAAGATGAACAATTTCGAAAAGAAAAAAACATAAATCTCTCGTTACTCTGACATATTGGCATCGTTCCTGACCATAAACCATTTTCTTGACAAGCTCGTGTCGTATCTTTACCAATAAGTTCATAACCATCATTACAAAAAAATGCGATTATATTCGGATAATCAAAACGTTCACCACTTAAAAATCCATTACGTAAGACACCAGGTGAACCACAATCAATAGCTAATAATTTGAAATTAATAATGACAAAACAAAAATCAACATCTTGCGTATCTATTAACTTACGAGTACATTTCAATGTAGCAAATGTCCATTGACCAAGAAAGGTACATTCGGATGTTGTCGTTCCAGTACCGACATAACCCGTCAGACACGTATATTGAACTTTATATCCTGCATGAAAGGTTGTTATCGTACTTGGAATATCATTGACAGAATTGATTATATTCGGTGGACGATTACAAAACACTAAGTGGAATAAACGAATTCGTATACAATATATTTTGCCCCCTAATCATGTCATAATTTTCTCCATTTCATTGAACAACACACAGTTGAAACAAGTCTAGACTTGACTCGATATAATACGATGACAACAATGTCTTATACTTATCTTCATACTCATATACACGTACGCAATCCTCTTGAACTTTAATCTACGTATATACAAAAGACGAAAGGGGAAGAAAAGAAAAGAAGAGGAGAGAAAAAAAATAACAAAATAAAAAAAGAATCTATATATGCGAATTTAATTTTAACTATTGAGACAAAAGGAATAATTAGAAGGTCATCAACTTGACTTCTGATGAGATTGGATTATTGTTTTTTGTCCTTTTCTTTTTCGGTGTTTCAAGTTGGCATTACCTTCTTTTGCACAGTATGGCATTGTATCCGATGGTCCCCACCACATATCACCCTGACAATGTCGATATTTAGGACCTTCAAGAACATATCCAACATCACATTCGTATGTTGCACGTGAACCAAATTTATTTCCATTGGAATAAATAATTCGTCCATGTTCAGGATTAGTTAAAAATGGACAAATTGTTCCTAAATATATAAGCAAAAAAAATTAAATTCAAATTCAGTGAATTCGAAGAAGAGATCAACCTCGTTTGACACATGACATGCCACAATCATAATCGCATACGCACGAACGATATCGACTTCGACAATCACTATCATCGAAACAGGATTTGAAACATTGTCTCTGCCGAGTAGCTTCACGTTTTCGAGGACAATACGAAAGATCACGAATCCAATAACCTTAAATAATTAAGTCAGCATAAAAACGAGAGAGAGAGAGAGGGAAAAAGGCTGAAGTAGAAGAACTACAGTCAAATATCAAAGGTTTCAATAAACTTGATTTTAAAATAACATTCAATACTCAAGTCATATTTGACCTTGTTTTGTTTCATTCAATGAAAACAAATGATAATTGCCACTAAATCACTTCACTTTCAAACACGTCAAACAACGAATGAGCATTGAATGCAGTTAATACTCTGATTAGTTTTCTTTTTCTCGTTATTTTTCTAACCTCTACACTCTTCCTAGGAAAGAACAGAAGACAAAGAAGAAAGTAAATTTCGTTCATACCTTGACAATTACTTATTAATTCACATAGTAACAAACAAAGAATAAGTATTATTTGTCGATAATTAAAAAACATAATTCATTCAGTTTTTCTTGTGTGTTTTTTTTTTGTTCAATCTGAAATATAATTCGTGAAGATTTTATACTCAATTTTCGATGTTGTTATGATGATATAATTAAAATATTAAATCTTCAATGTTCAGATCTTTAATCTCTTTTTTTTTCTCTACGTGTTAGTCGACAAAACAGGATATCAAATATATATCTTACATATTTACTACGAGAGAAAAAAGAAGAAGAAAGGAAGATCGATGACATAATATCTACTGAAGAAAATAAATTTATTTGATCAAAGAAGAAAAGAAAGGAAATAAACTAATGGTCATATTCACGTATGCTTGACCATCTGTTATATCCTTGCCAATAAATGAGAAATAGTTCTGCTTGAAGCAATGAACTGTAATCAATCAATGAAGAAGAAGACGAAGATGATGATGAAACACACTGATCTTTAAAACTTTAATCTCAGTTCAAATGAATATATAAACTTACTTGACATCATCCCATCATTCTGTCATACCTACCTTATAATTGATCGATATGTGTATACGTACAAGTGAACGAAAGAGAATGAAAGGAACGAAAGAGGAACAGAGAGAATGATGGAAAGAGGAATTCCTATGTGTTTAGTAAGTTGTACTGATGTGTTGAATAAAAGAGAACAATTCCATTTTCAACAGAAGACATCAAATAAATTTATCGAATAAAGAAAAGAGGAGAGAGAGGGAGAGAAGAAAAAGCGATTTTTTTTGTGTCATTGGTTTTCAATTCGGATTTCTCACAATACCTTTTTTCTACGTATCAAATGAATGAGAAGTTTCAAAAAAAAAATATATATATACATATCTTCAACGATTGTCTTTCGTGTTAAATTACAATCCGATAAGAAATCTTAAGTTTGATCAATGATCTATTTTTTTTGTGAACTTGCATCATCGTAGTGTTGTGCGGACGAGAATAAGGAAACAAATGATGATATACAAAACGAAATTGTCTGCTGAACAAATCTTGAGATAGATTGAATAATGTATATACGAACATAGAACTGGTCAAGAGATGATGAGTTGCTTAACATAAGACAAACATGTACGTATATAATCAAAGAGAATGAGTGATCTACCTTTTGGCAGTAATACACATACACATTCATTGATGCGAACACAAGTATTTTTCTTTTCTTTTTTCTTGAATACAATATATTGAGTCCGGAAGCTTATTTTACTGTTGAATAAAATTCTAAGTATACTAAACTGACAAGTTTATTTGTATCTCTATTACACAATAATGTGGTCATCAATAGTTTATATTATACATTTCTTTATGTAAGACGAAAAAAAAGAAAGGAACAAAATCAGCCTTTTTTATTTTTCAGAATGATAAAAATGAAAAATCTATTTGAAACTTCTTCTTTCGATCGTTTTTTTTTCTTTCTTTATTCTCATTTATGAAGACATAAAAGACAAATCGATATAGAAGAACGTAAATGTAAGTGTCAACTGTTCAACATAAGTTTTCAAGGTTAATGTTATAAATACAATCGAGAGAAAAAAAAATCGACGACTTGTTTATATGATCATCCTTTACTAACAAATTTGTGTAATGTATGTTGCAAGGACACATGCCGATCTAAATGATTGACATCAATTTAAGACAGAGAGACTTATTACTGATCTACCTTCGATACAGATTGGTAATTGATCAGGTCGCCAAACACCTGAAAAACAAGTCGAACCACGCGTACCAACAAGCATATAACCTAAACGAAAAACAAGTCTCTTATCAAAATAAAGAAGAAAAAAACACCCATTGAACCAACCAGGATCACATTCGAATTGTAATGAAGCTCCATGTCTTAACGAGACATTCGAAGAGATAAGATATCGTGATGTACCGTAATTAACAACGTATGTTTTACCATTTGTAATCGAACCATAATAGAGACATGTATCTTGACGAAAAGAAAATGAACAATCAATATTTTGTTCTTATAAACCAAAAACAAAATACCAGCAATACATTGAACAGGATTATTTCGATCATACGGTGATTCCCAATGACCGAATAAACAATGTAAAACTCGATGATTACTTAATTTATAACCATTACGACACTAGAATTGCAAAGACATGACATTGAATGAGAAAAAAATAATGATTTAATTACAGAATATTCTGCATGTCCACCATGTCGTCGATTTTGATATTTAACATAACCATTCTTAATCCAATAAGGATGTGTCGTACAGTTCTCTATAAACACGAACAATTGAATAGTTTTTGACAAAAAATATCTTCTCTGTCATAATCTACTTGGTTCACATAATGGTTGAGCTGTTAAATATCCTTGTGTACATGTCACATTTGTCATCGATGTATAACCATCATTACATGAATAATTCAATAATTCTCCTTCGTTTAATAGATTATTCAATTGTGTATTATTATCATAGAGAACATGAGGAATATCCAATGGAACGAGACATTTGTCAGACATGTCTTTTGTATGATTAGAAAAGAAAATCAAATCAATAACACCCTCAACGAATTACCTTCACGACAAAATGGACCACCATGCGTCCATTGTCCATCGAGACATTGAACAAACGATGATTTAGGATTTGTACAATTTTTCAAACATTGACATTGATATTTTATTGTTACACCATGTCGAATATATGCACCGGCATGTAATTCTTTTCCATGCCATCCATTACTTGTATCATCCATATAATAACCGATTACATTCTTTCCAAGATCCGGTAAACGACATTTCGCTAAAATACATAGCTGTGTACTGAATTTTTTAAAATCTCGGTTTGAATCTACCGTAACATTTCGGTACTGATGGTTTCCATGAGCCTTGATTATCACAAACAATATAATCAATCGATGGAATAAGATCATAACGTGCTGTACTATTACAAATGAGACCTGTACTTTCACCTGTTTGAAAATTTAAACGAGAATTAAGAACATAACCATTGAAACCGTAAACTTGAGGATGATGACATGTAGCTTCGATACATTCAGGTCGACTTGTTTGCCAACGACCGTCTTTACATTCGATTTGAGAATTCGAATCTTTGAACATAAATCGTTCGATACATGCATATTGTGCATAGGATGACGTCGTATTAACAAGATATCCATTGAGAATCGACGGTGGTTCACCACATGGTGATTCTAAATCGATATATTTTTCATATGTAATAAAATAAAATTTTCTGATGGTTTCTTTTTTACTTAAACATCTCGGTGTTTCAACTGGTGACCAAGTGCCATTCTTTTGACAAATTTGTACGGGTGATAATCGATCTAATTCATAGCCTGGAGTACATTCAATACGTATTTGTTGATCAGGATAATAAACTTGTTGAATAGGTGTATAATGACCATTGACAATCGAATGATCGATTGTACAAACTTCATCTAAACGAAAAAAAAAACAATTAAAAATATTTCGAAAATTTTTCTTTTTTGTCAATAAACCTTTTCGAATGCAATAAACATCTGTAACTGGTTCCCAAAATCCGTCACTAACGCAAATACGTTCTTTTGGTCCGACAACTGTATAACCAGGATTACATTCGTAGATTAATCGATTGTAAAACGCGTGTCCATCATAATGAATTCGTCCATGTGGAGGATTGGTTAAAATCGGACAGAGATATCGTTCGGTTATAATTGCTAAATTCACAACAAAAAAAAGAATCGAGAAATCAATCGAATAGAATCTTTTGTGTTTTACTTCTTGAAAGACACGAAAATCCACAATTATGATCACAAACACAAATTCGATGATGTCGACAATTCGTATTCTGATTGATTCCCTGACATGAACGTTGACAATTTCGATGAACATTTTTTTGTCTTGGACAAAGATTTTCCGTTTGATTTGTTGTTGCATATTCATTTGTAAATGTTGGCGATGGTTGATAATAATTTAAAAACGACGTTGAACTCGAATAATAGTCAGGACTATTCGTATAAATACCCGATGACGTTGTTGTTGTTCGAGTTATGAGTCGATGTCGATAGATATAACCTTCCGTTGTACTCGAACGACCTTGTTGATCTAGATTTCATTTGTTGAACATGACAAACTAGTTTGTTTTTTTTTGTTTCTCAATAAAATCTACCTGCAATATGAACAAGTAATGGATTTCGTACTGAATAAACCGCTGGAAATAGAATCAAATAGAATATTACGATGAGATTCAACATTGTATTCGAAACTTCATTGATCAAATAAACGCACACACTTGCTTTCGCTTGTTTGAGCAGAAACAAAATCTAATCGTAGAAATATTTGTCTATCGATTCTTGATTATCTTTCTTTTTTTTCTTCTTATTCTTCTCCGATGTCTCCGAAAAAAAAAAGAATTGCGATTCGCGAGAAGAAAAAATGATGAATTCTTCTATTCTATATGCGTTCGTATTACTTTATTTAAAGATATTTGCTTCTTTTTTTTTCTTATTAGTACTTCTTATAACAGATGCATATTTATAATAGCATTAATCATGTCAAAACAATCAAAATCGATTAACAAAAATCAAATAATGGTTTATTATCTAAATAGGAGATTAATTGAAGTGTATGAAGAAGAATATTGAGATCGTGATGAAATTCTTCGGACACAATTGAATAACAAAATGTTTGAATTTGTTTGAAATCTTTTAAAACTGTCGAATAGATTTTCAACCAATTATAATCGAAATAAATTCCGAATTTATTAAGAAATTCAAATGTTATTATTGAATGATAATTAAAATGAAAATGACTTTTCAAGAGATAATTTTGTAATTTAAAAAAACGTTTTTCATACAAAGATTTTGCTTGTAGATTCTCTTCATTAACAATAATCGAGGAAAGATATCGAAGTGAATAACCATAGAAATGTTTCGTTGATGAAAAAATCAAAATTAAAATACGTCGTTCAAGTTGATAGCAAATCTCGCCAATAAATCGTTCGTCTGTAATATTAAAAAAAGGAAACGAAAAATCATAAAGATCATCAAAAAACATTTTTACCTAATGTAAAATTAAATGAATGATTATTTCGATTGATATCGTTGGTCGGTTTCGTTTTTTTATGTTGATTAAAACCTTTTTTCAATGAACATTCGATCAATGAACAATAACTCGACGAATGTCTAAAATAATTCAATTAATTCAATTCGAATGCGCGCCGTTTACCTTTGAACATCGTCTTGATTTGTCATTAAGCCGAGATCGAATTTGATATTCGTCTGTTTTCTAATCATTTTCATCATCTAAATGAGTCTCGATATATGCACGCTGTCAATAGTGTCCTCTTTTCTTCTATATATTTATATATATGTAATCAAGTGAATGGAAAAATCTCATTGGTTGTTTGTCAAACAAATCTCGAGTTGTCGAACGAGCTGTGCTGCTTCTAACAATCGATCGTTCGGGTCGTATAAACGAGCGATGCTACCTAATTGTCCACCACGATGATTTTTTTCTTGTCGTCGTTTTTTTTTCGGGGGAAAAGGGAAAGAGAAAGGAGAATTTCATTGTCATTAAAAAAAACATTTATATTTAATCGAACAATATTATTCTTACGATTATTTTCAACTTTTTTTTCTATTTCGTCGACTTTTTTTTTGCTTATCCTTTCAAAAAAACCAACAGTTTAGATGAAAATTTGTTTTTTTCAGAAAAATAGACGCGAATCAGAAGCTTCATTTTCGTCAACAAATTGACTTTCGACAATAAAAAGCTTAGCAATCAATTGAATTTTTATTTTCTGTTGAAAATCAAATTTATTCAATTGAGAATTAATCATTGTTTTTTTTCTGTTTACGTTGAGTTTTTTTTTCTCGTTCGAATTCGAATCATTTAAGTTGATCATAACTTTTGCGTTTCGAATACCATGTATGCCCTCTATCGATGATGAAAACGTGTCTTTTTTGCTTGCAGATATGAGTTTTTTCATTTATTTTCAACGATGAATTCTTTCACAAGATGAATCTCGTATCTAAACCATCGGAAAATCAATTTAATTCTCGTGGTATGATATATATGTTTTGTTTATGATTTGTCTTTATTCCCATTAACTACTTTTAGGTCAAGATGTTCTGCCATTAGAGAATAATTATCCATCATTTAAATTATTTCCTCAACGTAGTGATTCAATTGATAACAGTATAAATAATCGTGTGTCGCCATCGACGAATGAACTTGTGAAAAATCCGAGTCCAATCGAATCGATCGAGCAAGAATTTCAACCATTGACAGTTTCACCATTTCGTCTATTTGGTGCTTCACAATCAACAGTATCAACAACCTCAACATTAAATCCGCCTAAAACACCGAATACAAGTACATTGAAAAAATTCTCATCGACAACTGATAAACCACGACGAAAACGAACGCCGAAAATCGATGATAGCAGCGCCGATGGACAAAAAGTCAAACGACGTAAAAGTGAAATGAATATGAGTCAAAAACAATTAACTCTCACTGAATTACAAATTCCAATAACAACAGAAAAGAAAATGAGTTTAAATCCAGATACAATTTTAAATAAGAATCCATCGAATTATCGTGAAATTGGCTTTTCGCCGGTATCATCGATACAAAGTGATTCGGGTTCAAGTTCGAATCATACATCGGATTCATCGGCGAATGCCTTGCCGAATTCGAAATTAATTCAAACTGATATCACTGGACCCGTGAATTCTCATTCGAATGAACTCGAAGTTAAGAACAGTGAAATTCAAACATTAACTCGAGACCGTGACGATCTTCGACGGCAAGTAGCCGACGCGAAAAAAGATTTCGACAAGCAAACAGCTATTCTTCAAAAATGTTTAACTGTGAATAAGAAATTACTCGTCGAAAAATCAACACTCGAACGTAAACAAGCTCGACAAAAATGTATGGAAAATCGTTTACGATTAGGACAATTCGTTACTCAACGACAAGGTGCAACATTCGTAGAGAATTGGACCGATGGTACAGCATTTACTGATCTTACTAAACAACAGGAAACACTTCAACGAGCACGTGATGAACTCGATCGTGAACGACGAAATCTTCTTCGTCGTAAGCCGAACTATGAAGTTAAAGAAAAGCCCACTAAAACCTCGTATACACGAGCGAAAAGCAAAGATCGTGGTAGTTCAGCATTGATACAAGATGAAAGTAGTAACGATGGTATGAAACCGCCGAACGATGTAAATAAAGCAATATTGGTTAGTGATTGGTATGAATCGGATGAAATTCTTCGTTTGAGACAAGCTTCTTTGAAAAAAGAAGAAATCGATCTGCAAATAGAATACGAAAAACTTGAACGAGAACGAAATTTACATATTCGAGAATTAAAACGAATCTATAATGAAGATCATTCCAGGTTCGATTTTTAAGGAATATTGATTTGATTTGATTTTTGATTGTATTTCGATAGATTTCAAGATCATCCAGTTCTTAACGAAAGATATTTACTTCTAACTTTAATCGGCAAAGGTGGTTTTAGCGAAGTGCATAAAGTAGAATATTATTTTTTTCTGCACATAAAATTAAGTATAAAATCATGATGTTTTCTTTTTTCTTCGAAGGCCTTCTGCTTGAAAGAACAACGTTATGTTGCAGTTAAAGTTCATCAATTAAACAAAGAATGGAAAGAAGAAAAGAAAGCAAATTATATCAAGTAAAAGTTCTTTTGTTTGTTTGTTTTCGATTTATTCATATTTATTCTAGACATGCTCTACGTGAATGTGACATTCTTAAAACACTTGATCATCCTCGAATTGTTCGACTTTACGATGTATTCGAAATCGATACTGATTCGTAAGAAATAAAATCGATTGTGCAATATAAAATGATTGTTTTTGTCTTTTAGATTTTGTACAGTTTTGGAATATATCGAAGGCAATGATATCGATTTTTTCCTCAAACAACATAAAGTCATTCCGGAAAAAGAAGCTCGTTCAGTTGTTATGCAAACTGTCAGTGCATTAAGATATTTAAATAACGGCATTAAACCACCAGTGATTCATTTCGATCTTAAACCAGCTAATATACTTCTCGGTTCGGGTACAAGTAGTGGAGAAATCAAGATAACAGATTTCGGTTTAAGTAAACAAATGTGTGAAGATACATACGATCCTGAACATGGCATGGATTTAACATCTCAAGGTGCAGGTACTTATTGGTATTTGCCACCGGAAGTATTTGTTCAAGGACCGAATCCACCGAAAATTTCGTCGAAAGTCGACGTGTGGAGTTTAGGTTGTATTTTCTTTCAATGTCTTTATGGACGTAAACCCTATGGACATAATCAATCTCAAGCAGCCATTCTAGAAAATCAAACAATCTTAAAAGCCAAAGATATCGAATTTCCAGCCAAACCAATTGTATCCGATGGAGCGAAATCGTTCATTCGACGTTGTCTAACGTACAATGTTCGAGATCGGCCCGATGTCAATCAAATAGCTGATGATGAATATTTACGTTCATGTACGAAACGTACGACGACAAATTCATCGGCTCGTACAGCTCAATTAACGGTGAATGATGGATCAAATTAAGAAAATAAAATATATATACAAAATACAAACGATACGAGAATAGTATCCTTATTATACATATTTACTTTATTTATTAAAATAAGAAAACCTGTTCTTTCGATATGCATATATATATATTTTTTGTTTGTTTGTTTGTTTATTATTTTTCGTTATCTTCAAAGATCCTTAACATACACACACATATATACACGTACAAATGCGCTCTAGCGCTTTAAACAACAACAACAACAACAGCTGCCAACACAATTCTATACTTCTCTGTTGCGTATTTAATATTTTGTGAATTGATGATTAACATCGACCGATTTTTCTCTTTTCATTTGTCTCTTATATTCAGTTTTGTCATCGTTCTTATTAAAAAAAAACGTTTCTTTTCCTTCTTCTCTCTTTTTTTTCTTTCTTTCTATGAATATATATATATCTATCTGAATATATGTTTGTATGTGTGAGTGTAAATATAGTGAAGTAGATATACCTATGATTCTCTGTTTCGTAACTGAGAAAGAATAAACCACTCGCACATTTGAATCTTATATTGTCTCGACTTTCGACTAACTTGCAAATCAATTTTGAAATTTTCTTCGTTTTCTTTTCCTGTTGTTGTTATTGTTCATTTTTCATTTTTCTCTTGTCTGTTCCTATTGGTGCTGATTATCGAAGGATTCTTGAGAAGAAAAACAAAAACAAGAAATAACATGTATACATTTCTTCATTGATTTGCTTTGGTTCAAACAACATACACGCACATATTCGTCGATTTCTTTTCTCTCTTGTGACGCTTTCATTTATCATCAACATTTCTTCTTCTTCTTCTTTTTTCTTCGTCTATATGTTTGTACTGTATACCTGTGTGTATTTCAACTTCTTTAATACATGGACTCAATTTATTCGTTCTTTTCTGTTTGAAAACAAATAAAAAGACCAAAAAAAATGCAGCAGAACAATGTCAATCAATTCTATATTCGACAGATATATTTCATATTTAGATAGATTTTAGTTCAATTGGCTGGTTGAATTTATGTCGAATGTTCGAATCTCGGTCAATGCTGATATGATGTAATTTTATATAGTTATCCCTGTCTGAAAACCTGATGTTTCTATCGGTTTAGAGTACTGATCAGCATTCCGAAATGAAATGAAAGCTTTTGTTTTTCTTAAACAAATTAAAAATTATATATTTATTTTTGTAGATATAATAATGGAAGAAATATTTGCACAAGCAAAAAATATTTTAATTATCTGGACTGATGATGCCAATCCAGAAAAATTGCCCGCCTTTCAACAAACAATTCAACTCAAAGCTAAACAAGCTCGAATTGCTTTTGAAAATGCTCGAATGTTATTTGGTTGTAAGTTCAATTGAATTGAGATTGATTTCATTTTTCTCTTCATAATAATTAGCAAATCGTGCATCGTCAACATTTGATATTATTCTTTTCGATTTGATCAGTCAAAATGATACATCAATAACGATCGATTTATTAAATGAATTCTTTCGTTTACTTCGTCCCGATGGTTACTTGATAAGTCATATTAATCAAACAAAACAAAATCAAATTATTGATCAATTTAAAATGTGTGGCTTTACAAATAGCAATCCATTGGATGGCAGTTCATCGTTTTTAATTGAAAACAAAGATGAAAATGCAAAGAAATCCGGTGCATTATGGTTATGCCAAAAGCCATCGTTTGACATTGGTTATTCGGTGCCATTGCCAAATATTGGACAACAGAAAAAAACTTGGACAATGGATGATGATGATTTAATTGATACCGATCAATTGTTAGATGACAATGATCGACAAAAACCTGATGTTAAAAGTAAAATAAATCGTTCGAAGCAGGAGAATTGAGAATAAAGAATATTATTTTAGAATATGATTGCGGTACAACATCGACAGGCGTTCGAAAAGCTTGTAAGAATTGTACATGTGGTTTGGCTCAAGAACTCGAGCAAGAAGAGCAACAAACTGCACAACAAAATTTGAAATCATCGTGCGGAAGTGTATGTCGTCTATTTCGTTTATTCAATTGTCGTTTGATTGGTTTGTTTTCTTTTTCAGTGTTATTTAGGTGACGCTTTTCGTTGTGCTGGTTGTCCAGCTCGTGGTTTACCACCATTCAAACCGGGCGAACGTGTTACTTTACCAACAATGTCTGACGTTTAACATTTTCGGTTTTTTTTCTGCTGTGAATGACTCTGTCTTTTTGCTTTCCTCTACTTTAAAACCAGAAACAGAGACAAAAAAATAAAGCTAAATTTTAATCAAGATTTTGGAAAGAAAAAAAAAACCACTCGATGTTTTGTTATGGATTGAAAGGCGGTGTGTTGATTTTGCAGATTAATTTTTTTGTTTCGTGATAAAAAGAAGAAAAATAGAGGATTTACTTGAGTTATTTGATATACCGATCACGAGAAAACGAATGTTTGAAAAGGGCGTTAGATGCACAAAAATAAAATTAAAAAAAACAAAAGTCGACTGGCCTTGAGCAATAAGATGATTAGGTAAAAGAGATTCTGTATCAGATTACTGAATGAATAAAAACTATATGACTTGATTGACTTTGATTGTTGTTAAACAGCACAGATATTATAGTCGAAAAAAGAGAGAAAAGAAAATATGAAATTGATTTTGTAAGTACAAAAGAACAAAATGATGAATTGTTTGATAGTTTTCGTTTCAGTTTCTTTTTATTTGCATTGTTTTTGTTGATCATAACAAAAGGTATTTGTTTATTTTCCAAAGATTATACATTCATCGAAATCTTTCATTCGTCTAGCCGATGGAAAACGTGTCATGTGTTATTATACAAATTGGGCGGGTTATCGGCCAAATGATGGATCATTTTCGATTGATGATATCGATCCACAATTATGTACACATATTATATATTCATTTGCTAAAGTACAAGGAAATGATTTAGCACCAACTGAAGGCAATGATCCGGGTTTGTTGTTCCGATAGAGAAGTCGTGTTATTTCATTAGTTTTCTTTCGATAGAAATGTACAAGAAAATCGTTGCATTGAAGGAACAAAATCCAGATTTGAAAGTCATGCTTGCGGTAGGCGGTTGGAATCACCCTGCAGAACCGTTTACAAAAATAGTCTCAACAGAACAATCGAGAAGTGAATTTGCTGAAAATTCATTGGCATTCATGAAGAAATATGGTTTCGATGGTCTTGATCTTGGTATATTTGCTTCTTTTTTTTTTCAAAAAAGCAAAACATTCGTTGAAATAATTTAAGATTGGGAATATCCAGCTGCTCGTGGTAGTCCACCTGAAGATCGTGAACGATTTACTAAATTAGTTCAAGTAATTTTTTTTTGTACATTGAAAATTTTAAACCGAAAAACATTTTTCTTTTGTCTAGAAACTGAGTGAAACATATAAACCTGAAGGTCTTCTAGTATCAGCTGCCACTCCTGCAGCACCTTATCAATATGATTCTAGTTATGAACCCGAAGTTTGCAAGTAATCGATTGTACACAATCGAAAAATTATTTTGTGAATAAAAAATTTCGTTTAGATACTTAGATTTTATCAATATAATGGCGTATGATTATGCTGGTCAATGGCAACGTACGGCTGAACATAATAGTCCGTTGACAGTTCAAAAAGATACAGTCGAACATATGCTACGAAAACCAGATTGTACACCAGATAAACTCAATTTAGGCATGGGTGCTTATGGGTAAATATGTGCTTAAGAAAAAAAAGAGACCTTTGAGAATAGATTGTTCTTTGCAGGCGAACACACAAACTCGTGAACCCAGAATCGCACGATTTAGGTAAAAAATAACTTTATTTGAGTAAGAAGACAAGTTGACGGTTGTGTAGGTGCGGCAACAATGGGAGGTGGTGCAATCTCTGGTCAATACACAGGTGAAAGTGGCTTTATAAGTTATTATGAAGTATGCGACAAACTCAAAGAAGGTTTGTTCAAATGATTCAAAACGAAATAAAGTAAATTTATTGTATCAAAGGTTGGACAAGAGAATGGTCAGACGAACAAGGAGTTCCTTATGCATATTCCGGTTCCGATTGGGTTGGTTATGATGATCCTGAAAGTATTGCACTCAAAGTAAATTAGTCCTAGTCTATTCTCTTGCTCATTAAAAATTTAACATCGGAATTTCCTAGGCTGAATATGTCAATGAAATGGACTTAGGTGGTGCTATGTTCTGGGCCATGGATTTAGACGACTTTACGGGCAATAAATGTGATCAGGGCAAATTTCCTTTGATCAATACTGCCAAAGATATTGTCAATGGAGATGGTTCATTCACTCGTCCAACAACTCAACCAACAACAACTGTTCCACCACTTGATCAATCAGATACCGCACGATTCTATTGCGTTCCATGTAAAAAAAAACATTGAAAATGAAAGCAATCGAATATTACGAATTTTTTTTTTTCTCTAGCTAAAGAAAAACAACTTTACGCTAATGTAACGTCGAATTGTCGAAGCTATTATGAATGTTTAATAACACCGAGCGGCAAGCAAATTACTGTCACTCGAACTTGCCCAAGTCCATTAATTTATATTGAAGATCAGAAGAAATGCATGAAAGAAAAGGATGTTTCTAATGTGCAGATAAAATGTTCGACAAAATGTCAGTTTCAATATAAATCATACTGATTTTTTACATTAAATTATTGATTCATGTTTTTTTTATTGTCTCCTAGTGGCACTTCCGTCGAAACCGATTGCATCTGCCAATTGCTGGGATCCAACTGCATCAATTCCCGATACGAAATGTCAATATTTTACTGATTGTTCAACAAAAAAACGTTACGAATGTCCTCCAGAAACATCATTCGCACAAAATCTCAAACGTTGCGTCCCTAAACAAGCCGTTCAATGTTGGTGGTAGACTTATCTTTGATTTGTTTCAAAAGAATGAATAAAAAGATCATTTGACAAATCGCCCACTAAATTTTCATCTCATTTCCTAAATTATTTCAAAGAATACCAATGATATGTCATGTCAACTAGGTCTCAATTTTTCGAATAGATGATTTTCATTCAATTGAACAACTTGCCTACGTATGTCATGTTCGAAATGAATCTCGATTATTTCCGTTATTGCAAACACTCTCTTTAATCAATGGCCATTTTCTCGTTAGACGAGCAAAGATTTTTTTTTAGACTAAATTTACTTAGTCACCCATTAGCATAAACTACTATTGAGAAATTAATCAGAGAAGAAGAAAAAAAAAGAAGAAATATAGATATAGACAAGAACTTCAATCTATTCCGCTCGTTTTCTATTTTCTCTTTTAACTCATTCTCAGTCGATCTTTCTTTTCTCTCCAATCAATAAAGGACTTCTTCTTTTTTTCAGGGTGTGCCTCTCTTCTTTCTCTTTTTTAACTTTGCCAATATACACGATCAGAACATTTTTTTTCCTATTATCATTACGCCCACATTTATACGAATCATTTATATACTTTGTTTTCTATCTACAACAGTTCAATTGTAATTTCAGTCTCTCTTTCTCGTCGCATTATCTGTTTTCAAATGGCAAATCCAAATCAATTGAAGTTACTTATGACGCCTACTCATCTTTTCATGTTTCTTCTTCTTACACAACAATTTCTTTACATTCATTCGTATATAGTTTTACCAAACAATGACGATCAGGTATTGCACTCTAACAGATATTCAGTTGTTCGAAAACGAGAATCGATCGTAATTATTCTAATCGAAATTAAGATGAATGAGTTTTTGACCTTGTCTTTCATGTTTGAAAACTATAGATCAATGCTAGACATGCGACTAGTAGTAATGCATTCTTAATCAAGGTTAATAGGCTCGACTGAACAAAACAATAAATCCATCATTATTAAACTCTTCTATTTTCTTTTTCTTCTTCGTTGAACATTAGAATCCACTTGCCAATTTACGATCAAATCAATTCAATCAATTATTAGCGAAATATATAGCAAATTCAGGTAGATAAAAATAAAAGTTTGTCATGTTTTTTTCTTTTTTGATCTGCGTAATTGAAGAATCGTCATCCGATGATGCTGACTTACAGCCATATATTCCGTCGACTATTCAACGTAATAAAATGCAAACATGGTTTTTTTTCCTATTTTCTGGTTTTTCGATGTCTTTTTTTCAGGTCGTTTTTGCTGTATGAGTCCTCTCAGTGGTCGAAAGCGTTTCATCCGATCGTTACTCCGTCGACAAGAATAAATACTCATACTTTAAGACAAAAAAGAAAAAAGACAAACGTAAATTCAAAATGTCGTCATTTTATTTTTAATTTTCAACAATCGAAAAATAAAATAAATAATAATAAAGAAAGAAAGAAAGAAGATTAATATTTGAAGACGATACTTTCTTCTGTCGAGTAGCGTTTTATCACAGATTAAACGAACCATATTGTTATCTAAGAAATATCGAAAATATACCTTCGTTTTGTGTTTTTCGTTGTCGATAGACCGAAAGTAAATATCCTGATCAAAGCTTAGTCATTTCTACAAGACATAATCAATGAATAGAAAAATTCAATGACTCAATTCGAAAGGTTAATATTACCGATGGTATTCTGTTTTTTTCTTGCACATAATTTATACAAAAAACTTCGTTTAAACCAATGGATTTTGTTCTTATCAATTTGTTCTTGTTCTTGCATTTTAGCAAAATTAACAAATACATCATCTAATGTTACTTGTGTAACCGTATAATCTTCAATTACGTTCACTAATTCATCGCGTGCATCTTCTAATGTACGAAACATTTCGTACAAAGGCACATTGGTTGACACACGAAAATGAATCATTTTATTATGTTCTTCTTTAATATTCGTTTCAGGTATGCGAGATTTAATATAATCAATGACAGGTTTCGAATCTGCATCGATATTTATACGAACGAGAATCGTGTAACCATCACCGAATCTAATGATCAGAAGAAGAAAATAAATGACTGCATATGCGTGTGTATGCGTACTTGGTTTTTAAATGTTGAACACTGCCAAGACACTTGAATTCACCACTGACCATAATCACTAGACCTAAAATGAAAACGAATGAATTCGAAGAAAGTTGAAAATTGATAACGAACGATTGCATAATGTTTCACATTCTTCCATTGAATGCGAAGTAATAACAACGGACTTATGATCGTTACGTGTCAATGTTAAAATACAATTCCATAGAAATCGTTTTGCACGTACATCCATGCCAGTTGTTGGCTCCTGAACAGAAAAAAAAACCAAGAAAGTCTTTTTAGTATTTATTTGATTGAAATTTGTTCACTGACATCCATGAATATTATCGACGGATTACCAATTAATGAAATAGCTGTCGATAATTTTCGTTTATTACCACCGGAATATTGTTTTACAGGTCGATCAGCCCATAAAGTCAAACCCAATCGTTGTAACAAACAATCCGTAATCTAAACAGCAAAATAATCTTCCATTTTTTTTTCTTCTAAAGATTCTCTCAAACATACATAAGGAATATTCTTTCGTCGAATTCCTCGTAATCTTGCATAGAGATACAAATGTTCTCTCGCTGTTAATAACGAATCCAATGCATCAAATTGCGGACAATATCTAAATAAAATCTCATTCTCTCTTATTTGTTCTTTGTTTTTGTTTTGAATCGTCAAATACCCAATATTTTTATGAACAGAACTCAATTGATTAATGACGCTATAATTATTAATCAATGCATTTCCATCAGTAACCGGTATTTCGCCAGTTAACATTTTAAATGTTGTCGATTTGCCTGAACCATTGATGCCTAATAAACCGAAACATTCGCCTGTTTTGATACCAACACATGTTCGTTTAACGGCTATAAATTTTTTTCCAAATCTCCAACCATAAATCTATACAAATTTAGTTTGTTTTTCGTTTTTAATAAGGATTAAAGAGAAAAAAAATCGAACTTTGATTAAATCAAGCATTCGTAGAATATCTCCGCTTTGATTCGTTGGATCCGAGTAAATTCGCTGTCGTTCAGCTGCAACATCATTATCATCAACTGAATGCTTCAAATCATCCGGTATTTTAACACAACCACTAGAAAAACATTCAAAAATAAATTCATTTTGTTTTGATTGCATACCGATCGGGTATAAAGAATCGATATTGAACAAGAATAGCGAAGAGAAAGAAGAAAACACCTTGCAGCGTCAATGAAAATAGATTTCGACCGACGATATTAAATTCAAATGGACTTTTTGCTACATAACCACTGACTGAAAAACCAAGAAAGTGAACATTTCAATGGATAAGAATAAAAATTCGACTAACTATATTTTAAACTTAAAATATTCGTTGCATGAGTTTTACTCATATCGAACAGGCCTCTTCCAAGACAATAATGCGGGAAAATAAGAAAGACTTTGGTAAGTATATTATTAATTCGTTTTAAATCATCTTCAGTATCGAACGATTCCAATGTTATCGTTGATACTGTTGTCATTATGCCAACAAAAATATTTATACATGATACTAAGACAAAACCCGTTGATGGCGTTTTAAATAGATAATTTATCGGATACATTAATGGTATAATAGCGAAACCATAGAGAAACAAGAGTAAAATTAAACAAAGAAAATTCATTCCTTGAATATATGCTTCAATTCCAAACGCGAGAAATATGATTATACAACATGTTATTGAAACGCAATAGTTTCCTAAATCCCAAAGGAAATTCGCCCACCAATAGGTGATACCACGAACGCCACTGACGAATTGTAAATGTTTCGATGTTGTAACACGTTCATCAATAAGAAATACGAGAAAACTAGCCGGAATGAATGCAAGAGCAAATATGACGCAGATAGCTGTGAACATTTCGATGCCAATACGATTTTGTAATTCAGAATCGAGTTGAATTTCAGTTTGAGGTAACGGATGATTAATTGCTGTAATTCCGTATTCATCAAGTGGCGAGGATGAATTTTGATTGAAGAGAATCGCGCGAAGAAATGCGTTATTAAAAATATTAATGAATGCAACACTCGCTGGCCAACCTTTGTTGTTATACCAAACCTTAACAAAAATTAGATAAAAATTTGCACGATTTTGTTTGTTTGTTTTTTTGACTTACAGAGATTTGCGGTGGATTAATTTCGAAGAGTGAAGCTATTTTTTGTGAATTACTTATAGACGATTGATTTGTAAGATTGATGAACCTATTGATTTGAGATATTACTGATTCATTAAATGGATTGGACTTTGTAAGTGAATTAAGATTGTGAAAAAATTCAAAACCACCAAAACGTTTCATCAAATATTTTTCCCAATATTCTGTTTTGGTTATCCTTTAAAAAAACAACAACAAAAATATTCTATCAAAATCGATTTAATTAACGAACCAATCTGTTATATTAAATCCATCAAGACGATATAAAATGTCCTTAGTTTCAGTGACATCATAACTAGCTGATGGTCCGCCGGCACCTATCGGACATACTTGTCGTTTTTTGTAACAATCACATTGTGGTGAGACTTTCGTTTGACTATAATTAACTTGATTTAATGCGTTAAGAATGTCATCATCGGTTGTTTCGGAAACGAAATTTGTATTCGCCGAATCACAAGAATATCTATCTCGATCGAGTAGACTTGTTTTCATGCAACGTGTGCCAAATGATGGCGATTTTGTAAATGTTTGTTGAATAGATTTCGAAAAATTGGATGATTGACTCGTTGATAATGATTGAAACATATAATTCGGCTGTTCCCAATACCATGGATGAAGAATCAGTGGAGGTGGGTCAGTTTGACTCGGTGTTAATTTTGTTACTAACATGGCTAGGAGAACGAATATGATCGGAAGAAGTATTTCAGCGATTAAACCTTTGATATTTCGTTTTGTTCGATGAAAACGTTTTATTAATAAACCAAGAACTTGTACACCGAAATGAGCAATACCGGTATATCGTTCATCGGTTTTCGAACTCCAATCAGCTAGAAAGTTTAAAGATGAAAATTGTTTTCTTTTGAAATCAATTTTTTACCACTCAAACATTGATTCAATTGTTCATCTTGACTACTATTCTCTTCAACTTGTTGTTCTTCCGGTTTGTCTTCTGTTTTCTTACAACATCGAATACGTTGAATAAATCTTTGCCAACAAGATGTTCGTTCGTAATCTTCAACTCGTTTAACTTCATCGGCTACACGAAGAAAAACTTGCTCAATACTACTATTCGATAGACCATAGTTTTTAATTGCAAATTTGTCTTTATTTGCATCTAAATCCATTAACATTCGAGGAAAGATTTTCGTATGTTCAACATCGTCGAGTACGATATAAGTGATTTGATCACCATGTTCTTCTTTGATTTTAATATCAGGCATGTATGTACGAAGAAATTCAGTGAGATCTTGAAACGGTTTTCGAGAATCTTCGGTTGTTAATTCGATTGAATTCAAATCGATTTCATTCGAATTCTAGATAGAAAATAGTAAAATTATAATCAATGTGTGGTTAGTTTTTCTATTTGATAAAACGAACGTTTTCTGATTGATGATGATGATTGATTGTTGATTCGATAATTAAATTATATCCTTCTCCATATTTACGTTTTAGAAACATTGTCGTGCCAACACATTGTAATTCACCGGATGAAATTATTGCTAAACGATCACAGAGTAGATCAGCTTCATCGAGATGATGCGTTGAGAGAACGATTGTTCGGCCTTGTTTGTATTTTAAAATTAAATCCCAAATAGCTCGTCGAGCAAATGGATCGACACCTATTGAAAGAAAATTTAAAAAATAAAAATGAATTGATTCTTGGTTTCTATTTAGTAATCTTCTACCAGCAGTTGGCTCATCGAGTATGACAGTCGTCGAATTGCCTATAAATGCAATAGCAATCGAAAGTTTTCGTTTCATTCCTCCGGATAATTGTGTTGAGTAGTTTTTCGATTTATTAACCAATGTTAAATCTTCTAACATTTTATCTGTTTCTTCTGCAATCGATTCTTCCGGTGCGTCTTTTAAACTAAAATGTATAAACATACGATTTTCTTTTCGTGTCATTTCATTTTACAAACGATTATTTACGCTGAGAAGAATTCTAAATGTTCACGAACTGTCAAACGATCGAAGAGAATATTATGTTGAGGTGCAAAACCAAGTCGTTTTCGAACCATTTTAATATCGGTTAGAATATCATAACCATCGATATAAACTGTACCACTTGATGGAGGAATTAAACCAGTTAGAATCGACCAAGTTGTACTTTTTCCTGCGCCATTCCGACCGAGAAATGCTGTTATCATATTTCGATAGAATTTGACCGAGAGATTTTTCAATGCGATCTTATTTCGATAGTATTTCGAAAGATTCTTAATATGAACTCCGACTTGTGATGGATCGAGATTTTCTTCGCTTTCAGTTTGATCAATTTCAATTGTACGTTCACGAATCTTCTTCTTATCATAACCGAACCAATATGTTTTCGTCAATGGATAATACCACGGTTGAGGAATGCCATATTCACCTTAAATCAACACTCAAAATAGAACAAAACAAACAGATCTTCGAAGTTTCTTCTACCGGGAAAAACATTTTCGATATAAAGCGTAAGTAACATGTAAATAACTGCATCAGCTAACATCATAATAATACAATAGAGAAATGTAAAATTATCATTTGGTTTGGCTGCTCTATTTATATTTGACCATTGAATGCCTTGTTCCATGCCTTCGAATCGTGCGATATAATCACAGCCAAGTCCAAATGCGACTGTCGATGATAAACACTAGATTTGCAGACGAAAACAAAATTTTCCTTTCGAAATCTTTAGTTACTATCTTACAGTTATGACTTTATGCCATGTTAATGTTTGACTATCATAATTAATTAAAAGTGTATAAGGTAAATAAAGAACAAAATAAATAATTCCAGCACCTAGATTTGTTTTTAAACAAATATTGAAATCAGTTTTTCCTCGGTCAAATTTTCTTCATACCGCAAGCAGCGAGATTTGCACGATTAAAAAATACACTCAATAGAAAACACTGATTGATCGTTGCAAATGTATATGCAATAAAAAATACCAAAAGAACTAGAAAATTCGAATACTGTGTAATTCTTCCAAACTAAGATGATAAACAAATAGATTTTTATAAATCAATAATAATTTTTTTCCTATGGTGAAATATACTTTGAGAATAAGAACGAGCAATATTGCTGTAATTATCATCACCGTTGTGCATAGAACAAACCATGTCAACCAATGAACAGAATCTTTTAAACCCATAATACGCATGATTTCTTTTAATCGTCTGAAATCAAACGAAATAGTTTTTTAATGAAGAAAAATTTATAAACAACAAACTTTTCTTTTTCATAAACGATATCTTTCACATTCATTGACACCGTAAATATCCAACTTAAAACCATAAATAATGGTAACATTTGTCGAATAGAATTCACAAATCTATCGGAATGAAATTACGATGATTTGAAAACAAAAACAAAAAACGATTTTTACTGATCTAAACTCCAACATGGATAAGGCATTTGCTGCGTTTGAATACCGTACGCTACATTAGCACCTGTTTGAAGATTAATTATCGCTCGATCCAATGCATTTTGTAGATAGATAAACATAAATGTATGATATTTCGTTGAACTCGGTGTACCATATCGAGGTGAGTATTGAAAATATCTGAATACGAAAAAACAAAACTCAACAATCAATTAATTCTATTCCATTGAAATTTGAAGTTTCGTACCGATCTTCAGTTCGAAAAGTATTATCAACATAATCCAAAGCCATACGAATTTTATATTTGATATGTTTTGGAAACGCATCATTATCCGATATCTCGTCAACAAATTTAATACCAGCAAGAAATGTATTTGTTTGAGAATTCGTTTGTCCGTCACTGACCATGGCTGATTCACTTGATTTAGCTACAAAACGATCTCGATCTGAACAAGCAGCGAATTCCGTTACAAGCGTAAATAATGTCAGAAAATTTTCGTAAGATTTTATTTGTTGACATGCAGATGGCGAATTACGAGCTAAATTACATAATGATACGAGTAATTGATAATTCGGTCGAATAATCGATTGAATTTGTCGGCAAAGTCGAATGAATTCATCCAATGATTCAAATGTTTGATTGATTTGTCGGATAATTTGATCGTAATACTTATTCGATGGGTAATAGTAAATTTTACCGTATAATAACGGACGCAGAATACGTCCGAAATCTTTCAAATATTTATTCGAATTAAATTCTTTATCGAATAAAACACAACGACATCCACGTTGGACAGTAACAATTTTTTTGACATTATTCGAACCGATTTCATACGTTTGAGTGCACATCGAAGATTCATTTGAACGAAATAGATCAGATGCTAATTGCGTCCAATTGACACCGAAAAGATATGGATCTTGTCCATCTGTTGCACGTTCTTCATTCAGTATTCGAGGTTGTTTAGCATAACGAGATCGACCATCATTGTTCGAAGGATTCGTTTCGAGATTAGCCGATAAATCATTACGACCGCCACATAGATTCCTTAAGCTAGAAAAAAAAATGCGAGGATATTTCTTAAATCAACCTTGATTCGATATTGATAACCTTAAATTAGCAGCATTTAGTCCTTGAAATGGTAGACTGACATTGAGTGACTCAAATCGTGCCTGCAGATTTTCAATAGTCGACATTATCTAAATTATCAAATCATTGATTTTCTCAAATCGGTGATCCATTTCAAACTCATACATCCATTGATTGAAATGCGAGAGAAATAAAATTTGAATCCATGAATTCCTAAAAAAAAACACGATTAACGATTGTTCCTATTCATTTCATTTTACTTACTATTAGTGCATTATCTAATTGTCGTTGAACACTGATTAGAAATTCTTTCAGATCATTGGCTGAGAGATTTGAACATAGAAAATCTTTGGTATCAGTCTCGATAGATGCATTAATGGAGAATGTTCGATCGAATTCTCCATTGACACAAAAGCTTTGTTTGATATCCGTTTCCGACTGATAACGCTATTGGAAAAATCGAAAATATTTACTTTGAAAAAGAGAATGTTGACTTTTTTTTTACGTAGGAATAATTTGATTGTATTGATACGAAATAGATCTCGAAGATAACATCGAGATTCGATAGAGTATTTGTACGATTTATTAGCCAAGATTGATGAAGATTTGAGAGATTAACTGGAGACGAAAAGAGATTATCTATTATCGTGCTTGGAATTGTTTGACTAAAATCATTGGCTGATTTATTCGCTGAAATTGTACCTTTGAAAATAAAAAGAATATTGTTTTTCTTTGAGAAATCGATATTATTTCTTTTTATGGTTTTACCATTCCAAATATTTAAAGAAATATTAATCGTTTTGATTTCATTGAGTAGATCGGTTAGATAGTCCACGATCGGATTATCATTGAAAATAATCGAAAGATTTGAGGATAAATCTGCTAGTTGATCCCATAACCTTCAAGAAAAATAAATTTAGAAAAAACAATTCAACACTCTCAAATCGAAATCTACTAACTGTGTGTTAAATTGCACATCAGGAGTTGAGTAATTAAAACAGGTACTGTTCCAGCGGCAGAGATACGTTTGTAGTGCAGGGAAAAATCCTGTCGAACCGAGATTTTTTGGGTCTTGATGACCTTCAAAAAAAGGCAAAGAGGATTTATTCGAAAAAGATCTGTGTCATTTAATCACTAAATAATACACTTACAAGCATCATGATGAAAAACTAAATTTCTTGTTCGTACCCACATTAAAATCAAAAACAAAAATAGTGGCCAGATTAATTCGAAAAGTACACGAGGCTAAACAAAGGTTACACGATTGATAATCTCTATACGATCGAATTGAAACTCACCCATCGTCGTCGTCGGATAGTAAAATTCTTCCATAAAACTAAACGTATTTGTCGACAGACGCTCATTTCAAAGTCATAGTATTCGCTAAACAAGAAAACAAATTTATTTCAATGAGATTTTATATAAATTTTTGACACTGAGAAAAAAAAACGAAAGAGAGAAGCGAAAAAATCATAAACTGCACATTCTCTCTCTTTTTCTTCGAAATCATGATAATAAAGGTAAAAAAAGAAACTTGCATTCATTACATAACCAAGGGCATTCTGTTTTCTCAATCAGACGTCTATCGCGAGAAATTTGCCGTATGTTTATTTGTTCCGTTGTTCACATCGTTAACTATTAAAGATTCTTTCTTCTGACTCTTTTTTTTCCTCGTCGAAGAAAAATAATAGAGAAATGTCATGTTCTCGATCGTACTTTTTTCGTTCTTTCGAAACAAGGAAAAATCATCTATGCATATGACTTCCCTATTAACGGTTTACTCCACAATAAAAAAAAAAGGAAAATGAATCATTATAAATCCATCTTATATGTTCGGATCAATAAAAAAAAGTACAAGAAAACGGAAGAAAAAAAGCTTGTTTTGCCACCTACTTGCACTCTATTCGTTATCAAGTACGTCTCTCTTTCTCTGAAATGAAAAAAGTATCATTTTCGATATTACATTGATAAATTAATGAAGCATGAAAATAGTTTCACAGATATCCGAGTTCAACGATCGGTTATGATCAATTTTGATAAATAAAAGCCAGTAGTTAAAATGATATTATAATCTGTCGAAATGTTTTGTGATTTATATTTATTTTCCTTTTTTTCGTATTCAAAATCTTTTGCTGTTCCTGTTTTATTCTCTCACACATTTGCATGTGTATTTGCATTTGCATCATGCAGAAAACAGAACGAACGCACTCAAATCCGAATGAGAAGAACCAATTGCATAAGAAAATAGATGACAGCAGCTGTTTACAATGTATAGTAACCATATTTAAAATCGTTCGATACGATTTGATTTGCGTTCAATGGCTCATTCTATACACGTTTTTGTCCTCATAGATTTATCGATATGGCAAACGTTTATTTACAAAAGTTATCGTCAAATGATAAGATGATTTCGTTTTTTTTTTGAAAAACAGATATAAAGTGTACCTGTAATAAACGAAAGAAAACGTATGGTCCGATCTTTGTTTATTTTAGAAAGTGAGAACATTCGTTTCTTTTTATTCTCTGACTGCTAAATTATGGTCGAAGAAAAATTAGAATTCGGTGGTACAAAAGGAGCCATTGGCTTGATATTATTTTCTCATTTTGTACCATTTTATTTTCTACTATCATTACAATACAACTCGGGAGGTCTTTATGTACCTTCATCATTCAATCAATTAATTGCTGATCTAAAAGAATCATGTTCACCAACATGGTCAGCTTTTTTTCTTTATACAGGCTTTTGCCTTCTTCAACTTGTCTTTGCAGCAATTCTACCTGGTTTACAAATCAAAGGTTTACCCGTTCCAACAGAAAATAATCGACAATATACATACAATTGTAATGCATTAGCTAGTTGGTATGTGACATTAGTTCTTGTTGCTGTATTACATTTAACTGGAATACTTAAATTAACAATCTTAGCAGATCAATTAGGTTCAGTACTATGTGTAGCAGTTATCGTTGGAGATATTGTTTCAGTTATCATTCATGTTTATGCCATACAAACAAAACAAACATGTCGAATGACCCATTTGCCTCTTTATGATTTTTTTATGGGCGTTTGGCTTAATCCTCGAATTAAATTTCTCGGTCAAGAAATTGATTTAAAAATGCTTGCTGAAGTTCGATTATCTTGGTTATTATTATTTCTTTTAATCGTTTCAGCTGCTTTGAAACAATACGAAGCATTTGGCGTTATTAGTTGGCCAATGTTACTTGTTCTAACTGCTCAATTACTTTATATTAATGCTTGTATGAAAGGCGAAGAATGTATACCAACAACATGGGATATTTTCTATGAAAAATGGGGTTGGATGTTAATCTATTGGAATCTTGCTGGTGTTCCGTTTGTTTACTGTTTTCAAGCATATTATATTCTTGTTAATTCACTACGAACACAACAGCCAACAGAAAATACATCGACAACATTCGTTATGATTTTATTTGTTATCTTATTTTTGGCCTATTGGATTTGGGATTCATCACAAGCACAAAAGAATCGTTTTCGTATGCAACAACGTGGTACATATGTTGGTCGAAATGCGTTTCCACAACTTCCATGGAATACATTAAAAGATCCTAAATATATCAAAACTAAATGTGGTTCAACATTATTAACCGATGGTTGGTGGCAATTTTGTCGTAAACCGCATTATACATCGGACATATGCATGGCAACGATATGGGCTCTTTCATGTCATCAATGGCCTGGCCTTTTACCTTATTTCTATCCGGCATTTTTTACTGGCATGATTATTCATCGATATACACGTGATATTGCACGATGCAAAGATAAATATGGCAAAGATTGGGATACTTATTGCAAACGTGTTCCATATGCATTTATTCCCGGCATAATCTAATTCGAAATGCCATTCATCAGACTGTGATAGCACTTAGTTTTTTTCTCTCTCTCTCTCTCTCTTGTAGTTGTGATTTCTTTTTAGATAACAAAATAAAACTCGAGATCTTTTTAATCTAATTATAAAACTAAATCACTTTTATTAATTAAAACCAACAATAAAAAAAATAGATATATTTATAAACCAAAGAACATTGATATTAAAAATAACTTCGGATTACTGCCTCGTTATTTTCTTCATCGTTTTCAAGTAAATACGCAGCATTTTCAATGCCAACATAAGGCATTGGTGTATCGGGCAAATAAACAATTGAATCACGTTTAACACGCTGAAACAAAAAAAGCAGAATCAAACAAAAAAAACGAATACAATTTGATGATCTTACGGTTTTCAATGCATGCATAACAGCATCATTAATCGTTACATGAATTGATTCTTTACCAGCTACATCCATATAATTCATACGTTTTAATTGTTGATAGACAGTAGCTATTAAAAACAAAGAAGAAAACATGCATAGATGAATGAATAAACGAATTTCATTAGAATAGATTTGTGGACATACGTCGAACTTGACAGAGTAGAGTAGTAACACCGATTTCTTTAAAATCTTTATAAATCTAAACAATTAAACTTAATTATATTGACGAGAAAATTTGGTATGAAATCAATTACTTGTATTAAACTTTTAATTCCCATCATATCCATATAATTGACAGGTGAACAATCGATAATAATATGATCGAAATTTGGTCGATGTTTCTTTCGAATTTCTTCAATCTTGAGAATTAAAACAAACATTTTAATATCATACGAAAAATATGCTTTGATTTTACTTTTGCTTGTTTTTCTTCAGTTAATTTCGTTTCATCAATTTCAATTGTTTCTTCAATAGGTGGGAGATTATTCTTTTGAAAACGTCGTTTAAAATTCATCAATGTCGTATTTGGTTTCGCTGTAGCTTGTTTAAATTCTCTTTCGGCCGCTAATATTTCATCGTTCATTGCTTTAATCGAATCTTCGACACGTAAACCAATACGTTTATTAAATAATTTTTTAAACATATCAACATTAGCATAGAAGATATTCTCTTCGAAACGAAAGATTTTTATATTGGGAATATCAGTTGCTGTTGGATATGCACTTTTATCTTCGTAAACATCAGCTGATGACAAATAACCGAGAGAAGTTGCATGCGGTCTGAAAACGAAAAACAAAGATAGACTTCATCATTCGAATGATGTTGTTTCTACCGTTGAGTACGAATAATCAAAAGAAAGATCATTGCAGCAACACCGATATATAAACCATAATCAACATCAAGTAAAACAACACCCCAAAATGTAATAAGCCAAGCGAGAAATTCAAGTTTATTGATACGCCAAAGAATAGGTAATTGTTTCGTTTGTAATAGCATATTTTTCATTGCTGTAACGATGATAGCAGCGAGACAAGCATTGGGCAATGTACGAAATAGAGGACCAACAGCAAGAATAACGATGAGAACAACAATCGATGCTAATAAACCGACAATCTAAACAAAAAGAAAAACAACGAATATTTTCAATAATTTATGATTTATTTGAAAAATAGTTACTTGTGTTTTTCCACCAGTACCTTCGACGACTGCACAACGTGAAAGAGCAACACAAGCCGGAAAACCATTGAAAAACGCTGTAACTATATTTCCAACACCATAGGCGAATAGTTCTTGATTTGGACTGATTTGATATTTATATTTGGTTGCAAATAATTTTGCCATACTAATATTAATAACAAAACAGACAATAGCTATAGCAATAGCATCACCAATAACATCAGATATAGCAGCCATTGGTGGAACAGTTGGTGCTGGAATACTATTTTTAGAAAAATCAATTTATTTTCGAAAATAGACGTATGATCGAAATTACCCGAGTGGTAAACTGCCAACAACACTGATTTTCCATCGTTTATTAAAATCAAAAGCAGCTGACAGACCCGTACCAAGAACAACCTAAAAAAAACTCTGTGTATTTTGAATTCAAATTTTAAATGAGATATTATTTTACAATAATTAATTCAATAGGAACCGGAATTGGCATACGTCCTTTGAAACGTTCATTGATATGATCTCGAACACCGGCAAATAGACCAATACTAATTGCACTAACGATACATGTTGCACCATTAGAAGATTTAATATTTTTAAAGATTTCAATCCAACTCTAACAAACCACAAAAAATATTGACGATGTTTTTTGTTTGTCAGTTCAATAGAACATTTTGTTTTATTGCTCGTCTTACTTTTATTACTTTTGACTGACCTGTAACGGTCTTAATTTTAATGCCAAGTAGCGGTGGTATTTGACTTGTTATGATATGTATAGAGCACCCGGTTGTAAAACCTTGAACGATCGAATCCGATAAGTACACAGTCACGTAACCGAAATGAAGTATTGCCATAATTATATGAATAACACCAGCAACAAGTGCTAGAGCTGTACCAACTATAATACGAGCTTGTGCTGGATCATTACTTAAATATTTTGTTCTACTCGATGATCTCATTGTTGTTGCTATAGATGATATTGTTTCACCTAAAGTCGAAGAATACTCATCGGTATAGCCCATAGTCGTTTCATTTAAATCCGGAGCTACAGTTGTACTATTTGTTGTTGTACTACTTATAGCACTAGGTGGAATTAAAGTTCCTACTCGACTGTTAACAGCAGCAAGAATCATCAATGATGAAACAGCAAATGTACCTAGTGGATTGATTGATTGATTTATTAGCAAAATGATTAAAACTACAACAACGATTTCTTACCAATACTTAAATGTCTTGATGAACCAAGAAAAGCATAGAGAATCACCGGAAAAAATGAAACATAAAGACCTGTAACTGGTGGCAAACCAGCGAGAATAGCATAGCCCAAACCTTGAGGAATATGTACGATTCCAATTGTTATACCGGATACAATATCGGATACAAGCCATTCTTTCAGATTATATTCTTGTATCCATTGAATAAATGGTATACGTTTAAATAGTTGTCTTTTAAAAAATGCAGGCGTTGGTTTGTAATATTTTTTAATGTAATTCCATGTTCCACCAATTGGACTTTCATTGAAATCTTGATTGAGATTGTAACGTTCGTTTAATTTTTCAACTGTAAATATGCTTTGACGTCTTGGTGGCATTGTATCATCCTTTTCTTGATTTGTATTTTCTTCTATTTGCTGTCCTGGATTATTTGAATTATGTTTTTTATCTTTAGCACTGTCTCTCGAATTTACTTGAGTCATCGTGTTTTAACAGGCGAAATCTATGTGAAGAAGAAAAAAAACACAATAGAAAATAAATCCATAGATAAATGTCATAATAGTGAATAAATAATAAGAAGATGAAGATGAAAAACTTGTTTTTACGGAGGTATTTAAACGAACTAAAAATCAATCAATGAAAAGACTTGTTTTCTTTCTTCATGCTCATCTGAATTTTATTGTTTTTCAATATAATTTTGCCTTGAAAAAGTGTATACAATTCGTTTTTCATCGTTCGTTATATAGTTTCGAACTGTCAATAGAAAACAGATATTGTACCAAAAATATCGACTATAAATTCATTGTTCCGTATCAAAACCGGTTTTCATCGAACCAGTTTTCATCAAACTTCTTCGTTTTTTTTAATGATAATATGTTAATAAACAGAAAATATTGATACTATCTTTGACAAGGTTACAGATTTGATAATGAACAAACACAAATGTGTTAATGATTTGCAATCGAATATTTTCCATTCAATTCATAGACGTCATCGATTTCTACGTATTATTATATTCTTTTCTCTTATCAACTATTTCATACTTAAAATAACAACAAAATGTGTCAACATATACATTGAATAATCAATTGTCTTCTTGTTGTTGACGTCATTCGATTTCGTAACGATATCATACGTAAAATTTGTTCGCAACGTATTAAACTTTATTTGAAAATGTCTCTAACAGCTGATTAGCATTCTTTCTCATGACTTTTTATTTTCAAAGATTAACCAGATAATGGGTCTCAAATTTTAATCCTCAATAAAGTTTCTTGTCTTTCTTTTTTTTGTTCGAATGACTCAATTGTCCTCAAAATATAAATATATTGAACAAAATTTATTGTTCTTCTTTTCGTTATTTTATTTTGATGTTAATTCAATCTTTGCTTTCGTTTTCTTAACATGTTTAAACATGAACAAAACAAAAAAAAACGAAAATAAAAGATAATCGTTTATTTGAGTTTCTTTTTTGGTCGTAAGTTGCTTGTGTGACCACATTTACGTTTACGGCAGTTGACAGCACGTGGATGAAGACGTGCGTAGCATCTAGATGAGAAAAATCAACAGTTTTCTATCAGTAAACAAACAGCAAGACCTACTTTCGGCAGATGACTTTGTCGCAATTGTATTTTTGAGCTAACATACGAAGTGTTGGTTCGATTGTACCACCACGAAGACCTTTAATAATTTAA